>Ga0213875_10000222_pt1 | contig 57848 bp, 49 predicted proteins | sample BarmaccomBMRX_R8_FD_160105 | JGI IMG/M metagenome (GOLD analysis project Ga0213875, IMG submission 160105) | Root-associated microbial communities from Barbacenia macrantha in rupestrian grasslands, the National Park of Serra do Cipo, Brazil - RX_R8 | ecosystem: Host-associated > Plants > Roots...
GGGATTGGCGGATCTCGCCTTTGTCCGTCAGATAAGCCGCGAAGTAGCGCTCGATCGCGCGCCGGCGCGCATCCCCGTCATCGCGGGCGGCGCACCAGCCGGCGATGATCTCGGCGCGCTGACGGTCCTCCTTAGACCCCAGAAGCAGCGCATTCGCCGCGGCGCGCAGCCCGTCCTCGTCGCACGCCCCCGGCGCGCAGAACTCCTCGGCGACACTCTCGACAGTGGCGGTTTCCGCCAGCGTCAGCGCCGCACTCAGCATGCGCCGCAATCCGATTTCGCCGCGTGCGACGGCCTCGCGCAGCTTGTTGCGGTTGGCGGCCAGCGCACCCGTCAGCTCGTCAAAGCGCTCCTCGGCGGCATAACGGGTCACCACCGCCAACGCCTCGGCGAGCCCGGGCTCGCTGCCCTCGCGCGCCGTCGCCAGCAGCTCTTCGCCAGCTTCGGCGAGGATCTCGGCGCCGCTGCGCTCGTCAAGGACGGCGAATTCGGGCGGCACCTCGGCTTCCAGCGGGAAGCGTTGCAGCAGCGATTGGCAGAACGCATGGATCGTGACGATCTTGGCGCCCCCGGGACTGTCGAGCACCCGGGCAAAGAGCTGGCGGGCCCGCGCAAGGTCGTCCGCAGCGGGCTCGCGGCCCGTCAGCTCGAGCAGCTGCTTCCGCAGCGCACCTTCCTCCAGCACCGTCCATTCCCCGAGACGCTTGTTGAGCCGGTTCGCCATTTCGGCGGCGGCGGCGCGGGTGAAGGTCAGGCACAGGATGCGGGCAGGCTCGGTGCCGTCGAGCATCAATGCCAGCAGGCGGTCGGTCAAAACCGTGGTCTTGCCGGTGCCGGCGGAGGCGGCGACCCAGACCGAGGCTCCGGGCTTGAGCTCGGGGCGCCCCTCCGACGCGCCCTGATAGACCGGGTTCATTCCTCGGCCTCGCTCTCGGCGAGCCGCTCGAGGTGACGGTAATCGGAAAAGCGCGGCGCCCATTGCGGCGACGGGGCCGGCAGATACGGGACGGACGGATCATCGAACGTTGCGATCAGCGCCCGGACGCGCCCGAGCACGCGGTCGATCAGCGAGGCCGGATCGTCGCCGCCGACGAGCCTGCGCTCGCCTGGACGGTCGCGGCCGGTCACCTGCCAGTATTCGAGGGCGCTTGGGCGCCCGCTAACGCCGTTGAAATTTCCCTGCCTCAGGATCGCGCCTTCGAGCGGCAGCTGCAGCGCGAACAGCCCCTCGATTTCCTTGACCGACGGCAACCTGCCGGTCTTGTAGTCGATCACGACCAGTCCGCCCCCGTTCAGCCGGTCGATGCGGTCGGCGGTGCCGACGACGGTAAACGGCCCCGCCGGGGCGGACAGCGCCAGCGACCCGGTCTGCTCGCTCAGGCTCTCGGCCAAGGTGACGCGGCGTTCGCGCTCCTCGGCGACAAACCAATGCACGATGCGCTCGTAGCGCGGCCACCAGAACGCCCAGATGCCGGGGCGCGCCAGCAGCGGCCCGAAAATCTCGCGGCCGATGGCCAGCAGCTCGACCTTGGGGTCGGGCGGCAGGCCGCGCGGGTGGCGCGCGACGAAGCTGTCGAGCGCCTTGTGCACGCATGTTCCCATCTCGGCGCGGCCGGGATCGGCGTCGAGCTCGTCGAGCGCCCGCAAGTCGAGAATATGGCGCGCATAGATGGCATAGGGGTCGCGCAGCCAGGTCTCAAGCTGCGTGACCGACAGCCGCCGCGGCCGGGCCGCCAGCGGCGGCCGCGGTGCCGGCGCCGGCACCGGGCGGACGCGTTCGGGCTCGTCGAGCAAGGCCGCGGCCTGAATCTCCGCCTCGGGTGCGAGCGCGCCGTCGAGCCCGACCGCGCGCAGCACGGTGTCGAGCCGCAGCAGCCAGCGCGACGGCACGGTTGGCGCGCCTTCCCGCCGCGCCGCCCGGGTCAAAGCCACCTCCGGCGCCCCCAGGGCCTGGGCGAAATCGTGCGCCGCAAGGCCGATCGCGCGCTCCGGCACGGCGATGCCGAATTCCCGCCGCATCGGGCGCGACATCCAAGGGTCGCTCACCGCCGGGCCGGGCCAGGTGCCTTCGTTGAGGCCGCCGAGCACCATCAGGTCCGCCTGTTGCAGCCGCGCCTCCAACAGGCCCCAGATCGCCAGCCGCGGATGGCGGCCATAGGCCGGACGCACGGCGAAGCCGGCGGTAAGGGCCTCGAACAATGCCGGGTAATGACGGCCGGGAATCGCCGGGAAATCCGGGACCGCCGCGATCAGCTCGTGGCCGAAGCGGGCGGCGGCTTCGCCGGCAGGCTCGCGCCACAATCGCGCCGGCCCGGTTTCGGCGGCGCTTTCGGCCAGCCGCTCCGCCGCGGCGATATGGCCGGCGACAAGCTCGGCCACCGGGACTAAATCGCGGTCCAGCGCCTCGGCAAACGGCCCGAGGCGCGCCCGCAAGCGAGCGGCAAAGAGGCGCAGTTCGGGCGCCGCCTTTTCCAGGGCGGCAAGCAATCCGGCAAAGCCCGCCGCCGGACGCGGTCCGCGGATTTTCTCCTCGAGCCGGCGTGCCAACTCGCGGAACGCTTCCGGCGCCAGCCCGCCCGCCGCAAGCGGGTGCTTCAGCAGCGCCAGCAGCGACACCGGCGCAAGACGGCTGTGCGCGGCGTCGAGCACCAGACGCAGGAAGGCCCCGGGCGGCGTGCGGCCAAGCGGCACGCCCGCCGAATCGTCGATCTCGATACCCCACCGCCGCAATTCCGCAGCGACGCGGCGGGCCAGCTCGCGATCCGGCGTGACCAGCGCCGCGGTGGCGCCCGGCACTTCGAGTTTGCGGCGCAGCAGCAGTGCGATCGTGACGGCTTCGTCTTGCGGGCTCGCGCAGTCGTACCGGGTCAGACCGGCAACCGCCGCCGCCGGCATCGGCGCGAGGCGGCGCCACGCATCGGTCAGCGCCGCCGGCCGCAAAGCCTGGGCGACCAGCTCCAGCCGGGTCGTGCGCGGGCCGGGACACGGCCGCGTGCCGGGCGGCCAGTCGCGCACCTCCTCGGGCGAACTTCCGAGCGCCCGCAACAGCAGCGCCAGCGAATGCTGCGGATGCGACTCCTCCTCTGCGACCGCTCGCCACGCCTCGGGATCGCAGCGCCGATCGAGCCCGGGCAGGATCACGGCGCCCTGCGGCAGCCCGGCAACGACCCCGAGCAGCTCGGCGACGGCCGGGATGCCACCGCCGAGCCCGGCGGCGACCACCGGCTCCGCTGGCGGCGAGCGCCGCCACAGCTCGGCCTGCCGGAGCAGCAGGCGGTTGCGCCGCTCGGCCGGGTCGATGGCGCCTTCCGCGGCCAGCAAGCCGGGCCAGGCATTGGGAAGTAGCTGCAGAAAGTCCAACACCTTCAGCCAGTGCTCGGCGAGTTCTTCGGGCACCAGATCGGGCAGGCTCTCAAAGCTCGCGCCCTCGGTCGCGGCCGTATCGAGGAGGCGGCCGAGCGCGGCAGCCAGCGCGGCCGCCTGCCCCGGCGCAGGCGGGTCGCCCAGCCGCGCCCCCCATTCGAGCACGAGCCGCGTCAGCAGCAGGCGCCGGCGCAGTTCCGGAATGGCGGGCGGGATCGCAAGCGCCTCGCCGGAATCCTCCCCCGCGGCGGCGAGATCGATCTCGTCGCCGTCGATGTCGCCGACCGCCCGCAGGCGCGGCAGCAGCAGCGGCGCACCGAGGTCCCGGCCCGGAACCTGGATACGCAGGAAGGCGTCGCGCAACGCCCGCGCCGCCCTGCGGGTCGGCAACAGCACGGTCATCCGAGGCAGCCGGAGCGGATCGTCCCCGGCCATCACCAGCAGGCCGGCTGCAACGGTTGCCAGGAACGGCCGGTCGGGCGCGATTGCGTAAAGCCGCGGGCTCACCGCCGGCCCGGATCAGCGCTCGATGCGGTAGGAGGAGAGCCGTCCGCGGGTCGCGGCGAGCCCTGCCGGCGTGCCGATATGGTACCACTCGCCATCATGCACGATGGCGGCGAGTCGGCCCGCCCGGCTCAGCCGGTCGTAAACCTGGTTCAGCGAAAACACCCGTCCGGCGACCCCGTCGAAAGCGCGCCGGTGCAATAGTTGAATGCCGCTGAACAGATACGGCGCGATCTCGCGTTCGCCGCGGCGGCGCGGCACGCCCATCGGGTCGAGGAAGAAGTCGCCAAGTCCATCATAACCGACGGCGGTCACGGTGCGCTGCAACAGCAGGATCCCGTCCCTGTGTTCGGCGTCATCGGCGCCGGCCAGGCGATCGAGCGCGGGTGCCCGGCTGTCGAGCCACAGCACGTCGACATTGACGACAAAAAAAGCCTCGCCAAGCAGCGGCAGTGCCTGCTTGACAGCGCCGCCGGTCTCGAGGAGTTCCGCTTCCTCGGAAAAGTCGATATGCGGAGGCGCGCGGCGGGCCAGCGCCGCCCGCACCATGTCGGCCTTGTAATGCAGGTTCACGACGACGCGCTCGATGCCGGCCAGCTCCAACCGGTCGAGAACGTGATCGAGCAATGTGCGGCCGCCGATCTCGACCAGCGGCTTCGGCGTGCTTTCGGTGATCGGACGCAGCCGGGTGCCGAGCCCGGCCGCCAGCACCATCGCCGTTTTCGGCTTCGTCATCATTGCGTGGGCGCCGGCAATGCCGGTACGGGACCGGGCACGCCGCGCACCTCCGGCGGCAGATGCCGGTCGAGCCAGCGCGCGATCGGAGCCACAGCCGGATGGCGCAAATCTTCGGCGAGCAGGCGCCACACGCGCGGGATGTGGACGAGGTAGTCGGGTTTGCCGTCCCGCCGGTACAGGCGCGTGAAGATCCCAAGGATCTTGCAATTGCGCTGGGCTGCGAGAACCGCGCCCGAGCGCTGAAAGGCGCGGCGATCGAGCCCGGGGAACGCGGCAAGGTATCGCTCGGTCATCGCCTTGCGCAGCGCCGGCGCGACATCGCGCCGGGCGTCTTCCAGCAGCGATGCCAGATCGTAGCTCGCCGGCCCGATCACCGCGTCCTGAAAGTCGAGCAGGCCGCAGCGCCGCACCCCGGTGCGGTCGGGCAACAACATCAAATTGTCGATGTGGTAGTCCCGCAAAACCAGGGTCGGGCCCGGCACGCAGGCTTGCGGCAGGATCGCGCGCCAGGCATCGAGATAGGCCGCCCTATCCGAATCCGCGAGGCCCCGGCCCAGAACCGCCGGCGCATACCAATCCAGGAGCAGCGCCGCCTCGCCGAGAAGCCGCGCCTGGTCGTAGGGCGGCAACGGCGGCAGGCCGGCCTCCTCGACCGCGCGATGCAGTGCGACCAGCGTATCGATCGCGAGCTCGTAAAGGCTCGCCTCGTCGGCGCCGCCCGCAAGGAGCCGCGTGTAGGTTGAATCGCCGAAATCCTCGATCAGCAGAAAGCCGCGCCGGCGATCCTCGGCCAAGATCTCGGGGGCGCTGAAGCCGAGGCGGCGCAGCACCGCCGCAACCGCCACAAAGGGCGCGACATCCTCCTGCGGCGGCGGCGCGTCCATCAGAACGGCGCGCCGATCCGAGGACCGCAGCCGGTAGTAAGTGCGGAAGGAGGCATCGCCGGCCAACAGCTCCGGCGACGTGCCGCCCCAGCCTCGTGCTGTCAGAAAATCACCCCGCGCCGCGTCCCGGATGGCGCGAGGGCTCTCCAATGCGCCGGCGGGAGCGTTGTCGCGGCGGAGGCCGGCGGTCCTCATCGGGCAGCCTCGTCCTCAAGCATGTCGGCCAGCTCCGCCAACCGTTCCTGCCAGCCGGGGCTGGCCGAGAGCATGGCGCGCCGGGCCTCCGGCGCGTCACCGGGGGCGAGGGCAAGTTCGAGATGCTCGCGCGGCAGCAGTGCGGCGAGCCGCTCCGGCCATTCGATCAGCGCGATGCCGTCGCGAAAGGCCTCCTCAATCCCGAGTTCCCATGCCTCCTCGGGCTGCCGCAGCCGGTAGAGGTCGATATGCCAGATCGTGACCTCCGCGGCGGGATAGAGCTGCACCAGCGTGAAGGTCGGGCTCGGAACCGGCTCCCGGCTGCGGCCGCGGGCGCGGATGAAGGCCCGGGCAAAGGTGGTCTTGCCCGCACCAAGATCGCCCTTAAGCGCGATTACGTCCCCCGCCGCCGCAACCCGCGCGAGGCGCGCGGCAAGACGGGCGGTGGCCGCCTCATTCGGGAGGTTCAGGACGATCATTTGCAACTTCTTGTATATCCGCCCAACGAAGACCCGCAAGATCTGCTTGCAGGGCCTGCTTAGCCGCGGTGCATCACGGCCGCGCCGGTGCTGCGCCGAAAGCCGGGATCGGCGATCGGGCGCATCTTCCGCGATCACATCGCGGTGCGAGAAACCGTGCGCTCCTCGAACGGGACCGCGACCAGGCGTCGCGCCGGCAGCCGGCACCGCACGGTCGTGCCGCGGCCCGGGTTCGACTCGATCTCGACGGTACCGCCGTGCAGTTCGACGAGGCTCTTGACCAGCGACAGGCCGAGCCCGGCGCCCGAATGCCGCGCCTGGGGATCGCCGCGCTCGAACTTCTCGAAGACCCGCGCCTGGTCGGCCTGGGGAATCCCGACCCCGGTATCCGACACCGACAGCAGGACATCGCCACCCTCGCGCCGGGCCTCGATATCGATCGAGCCCCCCGGCGGCGTGAACTTGATCGCATTCGAGATCAGGTTGAACAACGCCTGCTTGAGCCGCCGCTCGTCGGCCTGCACCACGCCGAGATCGGGCGGACAGTGCAGCGACAATTCGAGCCGCTGATTGCGGGCGCGCTCGCGCGTCAAGGTCAGCACCGATTGCATCATCTCGCGGATCTCAACCCGGCTGGTCTCCAGGGTCATGTAACCCGCCTCGATCGTCGCAAGGTCGAGGATGTCGTTGATCAGGGACATCAGGCGATGCGAGCTGTCCAGGATGCCGCGGCTGTATTCGAGCTGCCGCGGGCTCAAGGTCCCGAAATACTGGTTAGCCAGGATCTCGGCAAAGCCGATAATCGCATTGAGCGGCGTGCGCAGCTCGTAGGAAACGTTGGCGATGAACTCGCTCTTCAGTCGGCCGGCGGTTTCGAGTGCCTCGTTGCGCTCCTGCAGCGCGCGCTCGAATCGCGCCGTGTCGGTGACATCGAGATTGGTGATCAGCACATTGCCGTCGGGCAGCGGCACGGTCGCGACCTGCAGCACCGAACCGTCCCGGCGGTCGAGGGCCGCACCGATCAGGGCGTGCTCGGTGACCCGTGCGATGATCCGCTCCTTCATCGCCGGCCAGTCCGTACCGTCATCGTAAAGGGCGCGGGTCTTCTCGACGATCTCGCTGATATGCGGCTCGCCGGCGACATCGGTTTCAGACAGGCCCCAGATCTCGCGATAGGCCGGGTTGTGGAGCTTCAGCCGCCCGTCGCTGCCATAAACCGCGATGCCTTCGAACAGATGGTTGAGAGTCTCGCGCTGGACCTCGGTCAGGGTGTTGAACGAGCGTTCGAGTGCAAGGCGGTCGGTCACATCCTCATAGACAAAGGTGAGGCCGCCGAAGGGGTGCGGCGAGACCGACAGGCTCAAGGTGCGGTCGTCCGGCAGGTGCATCAGCTCCTGCTGCGGCTCGATCAGCGAGGTGAACATCCGTAATTGCTGGCGCTTGAAGGCGCGGAAGTCGGCCAATTCCGGGATGCGCCGGCGCTCGCGCAGGCGTTCCAGCACTTCGTCCAGCGACGGCTCACCGCGCAGCCAGTCCTCTTCCAGGCCCCATAATGCCGCAAATGCGCTGTTGAAAAATTTCAGCCGCTTGTCGCCGCCGTAGATCGCCACCGCCGCATGAATGCTTTCGAGCACTTCGCCATGCGCGTTGATGTGGCGGGACAGTTCGGCCTCGGCGCTTTCGAGATCGGTGCGGTCGGCGGCAAAGCCGATGGTGCCCCCGTCCTGGTCGGGCATTTCGGTAATTTCGAGCAGGCGCCGCGAGCCGGCGATCACGACGTGACGCCGCTCGGTCTGCACCATCCCGACCGCGGCGCGGCGCGCCAGTTCGAGGGCCTTGTCGCTGCCGCTGCGCGGGGCCAGTTCGCGCTGATCGGCCAGGGCGGCCTCGCGCGTGGTGTCGAGCGCCGTCGCGAACGCCGCGTTGCAGTCGGTCAGGCGCAGATCGGGGCTGCGGCGCCACGCCGGCAACGGCATCGCATCGAGGGTCTCGCGCAGCGCCGCCCTCGCTCTTTCGGCCGCGGCCTGCCCGGCTTCGGCGCGCTGCACCGAAGTCGCATCGGCGATCCACAGCACCGTTTGTCCCCGGCCGGTGCGGCGCCCGTCGAGCGAATAGGTCGTTCCGGCGCCATCGGATGCCCGCATAGCGAAAGCCCGGCCGTTGCGGCGCAGTTCGGCGATCCCGGCCTGCAAGCGCGCGGCATCTTGCGGGATCAGCCGGTTGACGAATTCCCAATAGCTCGGGCCCGTGCTCTCGGGCGTAGTCCGGGACGCTGTCTGGGCCGGCGTTCCCTGGGCCGGCGTTCCCTGGGCCGGCGTTCCCTGGGCCGGCGTTCCCTGGGCCGGCGTTCCCTGGGCCGGCGTTCCCTGGGCGCCGGCCTGCGGCGTCCCGGCCAGCGGCGTCCCGGCCAGCGGCGTTCCGGGCAGCACCCCGAACCCGCTCTCCACGTGCTTTTCGGCACTCCACCGAAAGCCTGCCAGCGGCACCGCCTCGAGCAAAGCCTCACACTCGGCGCGGTTGCGCTCGGCGGCTTGGCGCTGCACAACGGCTTCGCGCACCCGTGCACGCGCACGCAACCACAGGACGCCGAGGCTCATCGCGAGGATGAGCAGCAACCCGGCAGCGAACTCTATCACGACCTGGCGCCTCTCGCGCTCAACCCGGGGTCTCCGCCGGCCGGAGTCCCGAGTTTATGCGAACCATCCTAGCTTTTAGCTAAACAAAAAGAAAAGCCGATCGGACAGCTCCTTCAGCACAAGTTCTGGCTTTACCGCCGATCAGTAGCGGTAATGATCGGCCTTGAACGGGCCCTGTTGCTGGAGACCCAGATATTGCGCCTGCGCCGCCGTCAAAGCCGTCAGCTTGGCGCCGAGCTTGTCGAGATGAAGCGAGGCCACCTTCTCGTCGAGATGCTTCGGCAGCACGTAAACCTGGTTCCCGTATTTGCCGTGATTCGTCCACAACTCGATTTGCGCCAGCACCTGATTGGTAAAGGAAGCGCTCATCACGAAGCTCGGATGGCCAGTGGCGCAGCCGAGATTCACCAGCCTTCCCTTGGCAAGAACGATCAGCCGCTTGCCATCGGGAAAAATCACCTCGTCGACCTGCGGCTTGACTTCTTCCCAGGCGTAGTTGCGCAGCGAATCGATCTGAATCTCGCTGTCGAAATGGCCGATGTTGCAGACGATTGCGCGGTCGTGCATCTGCCGCATGTGGTCGAGCGTGATGACGTCGGTGCAGCCGGTCGCGGTAACGAAGATGTCGCCGATCGGCGCCGCCTCGTCCATCGTCGTGACCTGGTAGCCTTCCATCGCGGCCTGCAGCGCGCAGATCGGATCGACCTCGGTGACCATGACCCGGGCGCCCTGGCTGCGCAGGCTCGCGGCCGAGCCCTTGCCAACATCGCCAAAGCCGCACACCACGGCAACCTTGCCGGCCATCATCACGTCGGTGGCCCGCTTGATGCCGTCGACGAGGCTTTCGCGGCAGCCGTAGAGATTGTCGAACTTCGATTTCGTGACACTGTCATTGACGTTGAACGCCGGCACCTTCAATGAGCCGTCGCGCATCATCGCGTACAGCCGGTGCACCCCGGTCGTGGTCTCTTCCGATACGCCTCGAATATTGGCCAGCAGGTCGGGATGGTGATCGTGCAGAATCTTGGTGGCGTCGCCGCCATCATCGAGAATCATGTTCGGGCGCCACCCGGCGTAAGGGCCGCCGTCCGGCCCGCGCAGGGTCTGCTCGATGCACCATTCGTATTCCTCCTCGGTCTCCCCCTTCCAGGCATAAACCGCGATGCCGCGGGCCGCGATCGCGGCCGCAGCGTGGTCCTGGGTCGAAAAGATATTGCATGAGCTCCAGCGCACCGTGGCGCCGAGATGCACCAGCGTTTCGATCAGCACCGCGGTCTGGATCGTCATGTGCAGGCAGCCGACGATTCGCGCGCCCTGCAGCGGCTGGCGGCCGCCGAATTCATCCCGCAACGCCATCAGACCAGGCATTTCGGTCTCGGCGATCGCGATTTCCTTGCGCCCCCACTCGGCCAGCCCGATATCGGCGACCTTGTAATCGGTGAACTCGGGCATAACAGCTCCTCTCGGTGATGCACAACGGATACCGCCCGAATGGCCCGCCTTCTCAACCGCCATAGCCGGGTTTATCGCGGCCATCCCATGAACCCGGGACAGCCCGGGACTGACGAAAGAGAGGCGAGGCCAATAGGCGAAAAAGGGCCCAGGGCGTCGCGTGCAACATATAAAGATATCTTTATGTCGTCAATAAATCTGTCCCGCGGGGTTCCCGGACGCCTTCGCAGCAACGAACCTTCGAGGATTGATAAAAGCCGACGACGAACAGCAATGGCTGTCGGCGAGCCGTCAGCCGTGCGAGGCTGCGCCGCGATTGAAACGACCTTGCAAGCCGCCGGAGGATGATCGATGAAACGACAAGTCATCCGCGTCGAACCGCTGTCGACCTATCTCGAGCGCTGGAAGGCCCCGACCTCGGCCGTCACGCGCTGCGGCGACACGCTCTACGTCTCCGGTTTCCCGCCTTTCGACCCCGATACCGGCGAGGTCGTGGAGGCTCCGATCGAGCGCCAGACCGAGCTTGTGCTGGAGCAGATGAAACTGTGCTTGGAGACCGCCGGATCGTCGCTGGGAAATGTCCTGAAGTGTCATGTGTACTGTACCTCGGTCGAGAAGTTCGCGGCCGTCAACGCGATCTATGCCCGGTATTTCCCGAAAGATCCGCCCGCCCGCACCTTCATCAATGTCCTGGCTTGGCCCGGACATTTCGATATCGAGATCGACTGCATCGCCGCGATTTGATTTCCGGAGGCTGAGATGTTTGCGGTCCTGTTCGAGGTGCATCCGAGACCCGAGCAATGGGATGCCTATCTGGGCCATGCCCGGATGCTGCGGCCGGAACTGGAGGAGATCGACGGCTTCGTCGATAATATCCGGTACCGGAGCCTGACACGCGAAGGATGGCTTCTGTCGCTTTCCGGCTGGCGCGACGAGAAGGCGCTGGTGCGCTGGCGCACCAAGGCCGGTCATCATCAGGTGCAGCAGAAGGGCCGCGCCGAAATCCTGCTCGACTATCATCTGCGCGTCGGCCAGTTGACGCGGGACACCCGGCTGCCCCACGGCGAGGTCCTGGCCGAGCAACGGCTGGATGAAACCGAGACCGGCGCAGGCACCACGGTCACCCTGATCGACGCGAAAGCCGATCCGGACTGGGTCAAGACGGTCGGTGCCGAAGCGGTCGCGGGGTGGCTCGGGCTCGTGCCGCAGGCGTCGGAACTGGTCGGCTGGGATGTTTTCGACGCGGTTCTGACGCCCGGCGAAGTGATCCTGCTGCTGTCCTGGCGCACCCTGGCCGGCGCCGAGGCGTTCGAGGCGCCTGCGCAGCCGCCGCAGGGCGGGAGGCTCCGCCGCGTGCGCGTGGTGCGCGATTACGGCATGTTCGACCGCCGCGAGGCGCCGCAATACTACCCTGAGATCGCCCGCCGCGGACCGTAACCGCTCCGGCTATGAAACCGGTCCGCTCCCGTCCGGGCGCGGATGCCGGGACCTCGGCGTGCCCCTTCCGTCGCGATCACGACAGCCAGCGCTTGCGCCGCTTGTAGTGCTTGGTGTCGCGGTAGGATTTGCGCAGCCCGGCCTCGTTGAGGCCGAGGTAGAATTCCTTGACATCGGGATTCTGCCGTAGGGCGTCGGCCGAGCCCTCGAGCACGATACGGCCGTTTTCCATGACGTAGCCGTGATCGGCGATGTCGAGCGCCAGCGCCGCGTTCTGCTCCACGAGCAGCACCGTCAAGCCGCGCTCGTCCTTGAGCCGGCGCACCACGCCGAAGATCTCTTCGACCACCAGCGGCGCGAGACCCAGCGACGGCTCGTCCAGCAGGATGACCTTGGGGTCCGACATCAGCGCGCGGCCGATCACCAGCATTTGCTGCTCGCCGCCGGACAGATATCCCGAGGATTGCTGCCGGCGTTCGCGCAACGGCGGAAACATCTCGTAGACCCGCGCGATGCCCTGGCTGACCGCGCGGGCCTCGCCCCGGCTGTGGGCGCCGGCGATCAAATTCTCCTCGACGGTCAGGTTCTCGAACACGCGGCGGCCCTCGAACACCTGCGCGACGCCGCGCCGCACGACGTCGTAGGCCGGCAGCCGGTCGAGCCGTTCGCCATCGAGCTCGACGCTCCCCTTGGTGACGAGGCCGCGCTCGGCCCGCAGCAGGCCGGAGATCGCCTTCAACGTCGTGGTCTTGCCGGCGCCGTTGGCGCCGAGGAGGGTGGTGATCCGCCCCTCCCCGGCAGTCAACGACACCCCCTTCAGCACGAGGATCACGCCGTCATAGACGACCTCGATGTTGTTCAGCGCCAGCATCGCCAGATCCGAGCTATTCGCCCTTGGCGACGGCCGCCTCGACGACGTCGGGATAGCCGCGGAACCAGTCGGTCTCCTTGGCGAACTTGCCGCTCTTGACCTGGAAGATCTGCACCCAGCCGCCGCCTTCATGGTCGGCGGCGGTGATCCGGAGCGGCGGGACAAGACCGCCGAGGGTGAAATCGTGGATCGCCTCGAAGCCCTTCTTGACATCGGTGCCGCTGGGCTTGGTGCCGCCGTTGCCTTTGAGGGCATTGCGGATCGCCTCGATGTGGATCGCGACGTCGAACAGCCCGCGATTGTAGTAAACCGTCGAATCCATCTCCTTCGGCGCGTCTTTGCCCTCCGCCTTGTACATCGCCCGGATGTCCTGGCGCACGGAATAGTCGTCGCCGACGCCGGCGAACTGAATGACATGATAGCCCTCCGCGACTGGCCAGCCGCCGGCCGCCTCGATGTCCGCCTCGGCCGATGCCCACACGAACCCGATCGCCTTCGACAGCGGGTAGCCGGCGCGTTTCAGTTCCTTGATCGCCACCGAGGGGGCGCGGCCAAACAGGTGCATCAGCACGAAATCGGGCCGGTAGCGCTGGGCGATGTCGAGCACCTGCGCTCCCATTTCGACACCCGGCGGCGGCACCGCGAAGGTGCGCAGCTCGAAGCCCTCGCGCTTTTGCAATTCATCGAGGATCGGCATCGGCTCCTTTCCGGCCGGGTTGTCGTAGAACAGGTAGGCGATCTTCTTGCCGTGCAGATCGTTGGCGAGCTGCTGTTTGGCGAATTGCACCGCGGCCGCAGCCTGGGACCAGTAGGTCGCCGCGATCGGGAACAGATAGGGGTATTTGGTACCGTTAGCGGCGGCCGCGCTGCCGAAGCCGGGCGAGGTGCCCGGCAGTTTGTCCTCTTCGAGCTTTTTGTTCAGCGCTTCGGTCTGGGGCGTGCCGTACAGCATGATCGAGATCGCGCCATCGGCCTTCTCGCGCTCGTATTCCTCGATCGCGGGCGGCACCTTGTACTCGTTGTCGAGTTCTTCGACGCGAACCTGGTAGCCCTCGATCCCGCCCTTGGAATTGACCAGATTGGCGTAGTCCTGGACCGCGGCGCAGAGCCGGATGCCGACGATCTGGGTCGGACCGGTGCGGTCGCATTGCTCGCCGATCAACAATTCCTTGTCGGCGGCCGCTTTCGCCGTGGGCCATCCCCCGGCTAGCGCGGCTGCCGTGGCCCCCGCTGCCGCAAGCGTCAGTGTCATCGCCGGCCTGATACTCATCGCGTACCTCCCTTTGCGTGTTCTCGCGTTGCCGCCCCGGCCGGTCCTTTGCCTCAGTACGAAAAAGGCCACAGGCGGAAGTAATTGCGGATGTTGCGCCACAGCCGGTTCAGTCCTTCCGGTTCGACGACCAGAAAGAAGATGATCAGCGCGCCGAACATCGCCAGCCGCAGATTGGGGATCAGATTCAGCAGATCGGATTGCGAGAAGAACAATCCGCCGATTGCGGCCAATAGCCAGCGCGTCGCGATCGGCAGCAGGGTTACGAAGATCGCCCCGAAAATCGAGCCGAGCACCGAGCCGAGCCCGCCGATAATGATCATCGCCAGATAATCGATCGAGACGTTAATCTGGAACTGCTCGTAATTGGCGATGCCGAGGTAATAGGTGTACAAAACCCCGGTCACCCCGGCATAGAACGACGAGATCGCGAAAGCCCATAATTTGTAGCGGAAGATGTCGATGCCGATGATCTCGGCGGCAATGTCCTGCTCGCGGATGGCAATAAAGGCCCGCCCGATGCGGCTGCGCACCAGGTTGAGGGTCGCGACGATCGCCAGCACGACGAAGAACAACAGGAACAGATAAAGCTGGGTCTGCGTCTTCAGGACGATGCCGAACAAGGACGGGCGCGGTACCTCGATCGAGGTCTGCACCCCGCCTGAGATCCACGGTACGTGGTTGATGGTCCACTCGATGATCAGCTGCGCCGCCAGGGTCGCGATCGCCAGGTAGATGCCCTTGATGCGCAGCGACGGGATGCCGACGAGCGTGCCGATCGCCGCCGCCATCAGCCCGCCCGCCGGGATCGCGATCCAGAACGGCGCCCCCAGGCGCACGATCAGATTGGCCGCGGTATAGGCCCCGACCGACATGAAGGCGCCATGCCCGATCGAGATCTGCCCGGTATAGCCGACCAGGATGTTGAGCCCGAGCGCGCCGACTGCCGCGATCAGGATCAGATTGAGGATCGAAACGTGATATTCGTCCACCACCAACGGTACGATGACGATGAACAGGGCCGCGATGGCCGCCATCGTCCAGCGCGCGATCGGCAGCGGATACAGCGCCATATCCGCGGCATAGCTGGTCTTGAAGACGCCGGCTTCGCGGTGGAACATGGCTCAGCGCCCGCTACAGGCCCTCTCCCGCAGCGCGGGAGAGCGCCTGCCCCGGACCTGATCCGGGGGAAGGACCCATCGCGAAGCGATGGAAGAGCCTGCCCCGGACCTGATCCGGGGGTGAGGGCCTTGCTCGCCACATGTTGCCGGCGGCGCGGCCCCGTCATCCCGACCCTCTCCCCGCAAGGGGAGAGCGAGGAACGAGGCGCGCTTCGCAGAAACAGGGGGCATCACACGCGCTCGATGCGGCGGCGGCCGAACATGCCTTCCGGCCGCACCATCAGCGCGGCGATCATCAGCACATAAGGCGCGAAATCCTTGGTGCCGCCACCGACCAGCGGGTCGAGATAGCCGGCGGTCAGGTTCTCCACGACCCCGACGATCAGGCCGCCGACGACCGCGCCGACAATCGAATCGAGCCCGCCGAGGATCACCACCGGGAAGACCTTGAGGCCGACCAGCGCGAGCTGGTTATCGACGCCGATCATCGCGCCCCACACCACCCCGCTCAGCGCCGAGACGATGCCGGCCATCGCCCAGGCAAGGGCGAAATAGCGCTGCACGTTGATGCCCATCGCCATCGCCACCTGCTGGCTGTCGGCGACGGCGCGCATCGCGATGCCGGTCCGGCTCTTCAGGAAGAACCGAGTGAAGCCGGCGAGGAATAAAAGGCTCACCCCAGCCCCGGCCAGCTCGACGGGTGGCAGCATCAGCGGTCCGAGAAAAATCGGCTTGTCGCCGACCGGCAACACGATGGCGCGAGTGCCGGCGCCGAAAATCAGGTTGGCGGCGCCGCGCAACACCGCCGCGAGCCCGATCGTCGCCATCACCACAGCGATGATCGGACGGCCGATCAGCGGCCGCAGCACGATGCGTTCGAGCCCGAAGCCGAGCACCACCATGCCGGCGATGGCGACCAGTGCGCAGGCCCAGAACGGCATGCCGGCGATCCCGGCGGCGCCGGCCGCGATGAAGCCGGCAAACATAACGAACTCGCCCTGCGCGAAATTGATCGCGTCGGTCGCCTTGTAGATCAGCACGAAGCCGAGCGCGATCAGCGCATACATCAGCCCGATCAGGACGCCGTTGGTGACCAGCACCAGCGTGAACTGCAGGTCGAACTCGGGCATTTCCGTCACCCCGGAGCAGCCAGTGCCGGGGCGCGATCCCGGGCCGGCGCCGCGGCGATCGCCGGCGCCGCGTCCGCGATCGCCTCGATCGCCAGGGTCGATTGCAGCCGCGCCTTGCGGCCGTCCTCGAAGGTGATGTCGGTGCTGACCTCGACCGCATCGCCGCCGCCGTACAGCGCTTCGACGACGGCGGCGTATTTCTCGGCGACGAAGCGGCGGCGGATCTTGCGGGTGCGGGTGATCTCGTCGTCGTCGGCGTCGAATTCCTTGTTCAGCACGACAAAGCGGCGGATTCGCGTGGCCGCCGGCAGCAGCGCGTTGCAGCGGCCGATCTCGTCGCCGATCAGCTGCCGCACCTCCGCCCGCGCGCACAGATCCTGGAACGAGGTGTAGGCGAGGTTGCGCTTTTCGGCCCAGCTGCCGACCGTCGCGGCATCGATCGCGACGATCGCGGCGACAAACGGCTGGCCGTCGCCGAACACCACCGCCTCCCCGATATAGGGGCTGAACTTGAGCTTGTTTTCGAGGTATTGCGGCGCGAACGAGCTCCCGTCGCCGAGCTTTCCGACATCCTTGGCGCGGTCGATGATGACGAGATGCCCGCGCCGGTCGAGAAAACCGGCATCGCCGGTGCGCAGCCAGCCCGCTTCGGTCAGGGCGTCGGCGGTCGCCTCGGGCTGCTTGTAATAGCCCCGGAATACCGCGCCGGAGCGGATCAGCACTTCGCCGTCCTCGGCGATGCGCACCTCGGCGCCGCCGACCACCCGCCCGACGGTGTCGGGGTCGGCTTCGCCGTCGGGCTGCAGCGCGCACAGCCCGGCCAGTTCGGTGGCGCCGTAAACCTGCTTCAGGTTGACCCCGATGGCGCGGAAGAAGCGGAAGGTGTCGGCGCCGAGCGGCGCGCCGCCGGTATAGGCCCAACGCGCCCGGCCGAGGCCGAGCTGGTCGCGGATCGGTGCGTAGACCAGGAAATCGCCGATGGCGCGCGCGGCGCGCAGGCGCAGCGGCAGCGGTTGCCCGGCAGCGCTGCGACTCTCCGCGCGCTCGGCGACGCGGCGAAACAGATCGAAGCTGCGCCGCTTCAGCGCGCTCGCATCGGCGGCGCGGACGAGCACCTCGGTCAGCAGATTCTCCCACAGCCGCGGCGGCGCCAACGCCACGGTCGGTCCGAGTTCGCGCAGGTCGCGCAGCACGGTTTCCGGCTTTTCCGGGAAGTTGCAGGTGAACCCGACCCACAGATGCAGGGCCGTCGAAAACAGCGAATTGCCGACCCAGGCCATCGGCAGATAGGCGAGATGCTCGTCGCTCGCCCGTAGCGTCTCGGCACCGGCGAGCGCGCTGGCAGCCGACAGCAGGTTCGCGTGCGACAGCATCACCCCCTTCGGTCGCGAGGTCGTGCCCGAGGTGTACGAGAACAGTGCCAGATCATCGGCGCCGGATGCGGCGACCGCGTTTTCGACGTGGTCCGGATGGGTCTCGGCGAAGGCGCGACCCGTCGCCTGCACCTGCTCGAAGGAGCGCAGCAACGGCTCGTCGTAGCGGCGAAGCCCGCGCGGGTCGTCGTAGACCAGCAGCTTCAGTCGCGGCAGCCTCTCCCGCAGCGACAGGATCTTGTCTACCTGCTCCTGGTTCTCGGCAACCACGATCGAGGTTTCGGCGTGGTTCAGCACATAGACCAGCTCGCCGGCGATCGCGTCCTGGTACATCGGCACCGCGATGCCGCCGAGGCACATCGCCGCGAGCTGCGCGAAATAAAGCCGCGGCCGGTTCTCGCCGATCACCGACAATTTGTCGCCCGAGCCGAACCCCTCGGCCGCGAGCCCCAGCGCAAAGTCGTGTGCCTCCTGCCGGTAGCGCTGCCAGCTGTAGGTCTGCCAGATGCCGAAATCCTTCTCCCGCAAGGCCGGCCGCCGCGCCATCGCCTCGGCGTTGCGCCACAGCAGCCGCGGCAGCGTCGTCGCCGGTGCTGTCGCCGCCGGCGCGGTCGTCGCTGCCCGGGTCGTTCCGGGCCCCTGGCCCGCTGCCGCCGCGGTCGGCCGCCTCACTGCGCCGCCTCTCGGAAATCGTGGCCGCCGCCGAGATAGGCGCGGATAACCTCGGGGTGGGCCTGCACCTCGCCGGGGCTGCCCTCGGCGATCTTGCGGCCGCGATCAAGCACGGCGACCCGATCCGAGATGTCCATCACCACGGCCATGTCGTGCTCGATCAGGATGATGGTCGTGCCCCACTGCTCGTTCACGTCGATGATGAAGCGCGCCATGTCCTCCTTTTCTTCCTGGTTCATGCCGCCCATCGGCTCGTCAAGCAGCAGCACCTTGGGGTCGAGCGCCAGCGCACGCGCCAGCTCGACCCGCTTGCGCAAGCCATAGGCAAGCGCCGCGGTCGGCTGCTTGCGCAGATCCTGCAACTCGAGGAAGTCGATCAGTTCTTCGGCGCGGGCGCGATGCGTGATCTCCTCCCGCTGTACCGGGCCCCAATAAAGGAGCGAGGCCAGCACCCCCGCCTTCATGCGCACGTGGCGGCCAAGCATGATGTTGTCGAGCACCGTCATTCCCCCGAACAGCGCGATGTTCTGGAAGGTGCGGGCGACCCCCAACGCGGCGATGCGGGCCGGGCGGGCGTGGGTGATGTCGCGCCCGTCGAGCGCGATCGCGCCGCTGTCGGGCTTGTAGAAGCCGCTGATCATGTTCAGCAGCGAGGTCTTGCCGGCGCCGTTCGGGCCGATGATCGAGGTGATCGTGCCGCTGCGGACCTCCAGCGAGACGCTGTCGACCGCGCGCACCCCGCCAAAGCGCTTGGAAACGCCGGTCACTGCAAGCTGGATTTCGGGCGCCGCCATGCCGCGCCGCCTCCCTACAGGGCCTTCGGCACATGCAGCGCCGTTATATGTGCCATGATGCTGGCGCAAGCACCGGAATGCAACTGGCTGCGCCGGGCGGGGCCGCAAGGTTGCGGCTTGCCGGCCCCGGCGCGGTCGTGAAACGATCGGTGGCGAGCCAGGGAGAGGGCCGGTGCAGGACGATGCGACTTTACCGGTAACCGTGCTGACCGGGTTTCTCGGCAGCGGCAAGACGACATTGCTGCGCCGCGCTCTGTCGTCGCCGGCCCTGTCCGACACTGCCGTCATCGTCAACGAAATCGGCGCGATCGCGATCGATCACCACCTCGTCGATTTTGTCGAGGGCGACGTATTGGAATTGCCCGGGGGCTGCCTGTGCTGCGCCGTACGCGAGGATCTGGCGCGCACGGTGCGGGCGCTGCTCGATCGCCGCGCCGAAGGTCGGGTGCGGCGGTTTTCCCGTGTTGTCATCGAGACCAGCGGTCTCGCCGATCCGGCCCCGATCCTGTTCACGCTCGGCGCCGACGCGATGCTCGAAGCCTCTTTGCATCTCGCGCGAGTGGTGACCGTCATCGATGCCGTAACCGGCGCAGAGTCGCTGGTCCGCTTCCCGGAGGCGGCGCGACAGGCGGCGCTGGCCGATGCGCTGGTGATCTCGAAAACCGATCTCGCTGCAGTCGGCCCGAGTTTGGAGAGAGCGCTCGCGGCCATCAACGACGGTGCCGAGCGGCTGCTGGCGATGGAGCTGGCCGATCCCGGCACGGTGCTGTTCGGGGCGCCGCCGCGTCCGCGCGCCGCGTCCGCGATGCCGACCGAGGCGGCGCACAGCCACGGCATCCAGAGTTTCGCGTTGACATTCGCGGCCCCGCTCAGCCGCCTCGATTTCGCCCGCGCCCTCGGCGCGCTGGCGCAGGCGCGCGGCTACGACCTGCTGCGCGTGAAGGGCCTTGTCCGTTTCAGCGACCGGCCGGACAAGGTGGCCGTCGTGCAGGGCGCGCAGCACGCGATCTTCCCGCCTGAGTGGCTCGAGGACTGGCCCGACGACGATCGCCGCAGCCGCCTCGTCTTCGTCGTTCACGACATCTCGCGCGCGGAAATTCTCGAACGTTTCGCGTTCGCCGCACCCGCCATTCCCGGTGCCGCGGCGGCGGATGGCCGACGCCAGGCCGGCCTGCCAACGCACGACGCCCTCAGCTGAAGGAGTCTTTCATGCTCGACATCATCATCATTGGCGGCGTTGCCGTTCTGCCGACGGGGCCGCAGGAAGCCGACATCGGCATTGCCGGCGACAAGATCGCCGCGATCGGAGCGCCGGGCAGCCTCGCCGCGCTCGGCGCCGGCCGGACGATCGACGCCGCCGGGCAGATCGTGATCCCCGGCGGCATCGACCCGCATGTCCATTGCCGCTGGCCGATGCCGACCCCGGGGCAGACCCAGCACAACCTGACCGACGGGCCGGACCGGGTCAGCCAGGCGGCGCTGCACGGCGGCACCACGACATTGCTCGATTTCGCGCTCGTCGACGGCGACAACAACGTGCAGCAGGCGATCGAGCGGCGGCAACAGGAGTGGGCCGGCGATTGCGCCTGCGATTACGCCTTCCACACGATGGTGCAGGGCAAGCTCGATCCCTCGATCCCCGACCAGCTCGCCGAGGCCGTGGCCGCGGGGCATCCGACGGTCAAGATGTTCACGACCGACATCACGCCGTCGCGCCGGGGCCGCATGGTCCAGTTCGGCGACATCTGGGAGGTGTTGAAGGCGCTGGCCAAAGCCGGCGGGGTCGCGGCGATCCACGCCGAGGATAACGACATCGTCATGCACATGTACGAGAAGCTGACGCGCGAGGGGCGTACCGGCTTCGAGAACATGGCCGAGGTCCACAACACCCTGAGCGAGGATCTGGCCTTCAACCGGGTGATCCGCCTCGCCGCCAACATCGAAGGCTGCGCCCTTTACATGCTGCACACCTCGGCGGCGACCGGGGTGCGGGCGATCGCGACCGCGCGCGCCAACGGCACGCCCATCTACGGCGAGACCCTGCACCAGTACCTGATGTATTCGGCCGAGGACTACAAACGGCCGAACGGGCAGATCTACCATACCTACCCGTCATTGAAATTCGCCGAGGACCATGCGGCGTTATGGGCCGGGACCAATCACGGCGCGATCCAGACCGTCGCCACCGACGAAATCTGCTGCCCGCTGAAGTTCAAGCTCCAGGGCAGCCGGATCGACGACACCACCGGCGGCAATGCCGGGGTCGAGCCGCGGGTCTCGCTGATGTATACCGAGACGGTCGAGAAGCGGGGCTATGACCTTGCAACCTTTGTCGGGCTGGTCTCGACCAATGCCGCAAAGATCATGGGCCTCTACCCGCGCAAGGGGGCGCTGGCGGTCGGCTCGGACGCCGACATCGTGCTGCTAGACACGCGGCAGCGGCATGTCGTGCGCGCCGCCGACATGCACGAGGCGGATTATTCGCCCTGGGAGGGCCGCGACCTTGCCGCCTGGCCCAGCCTGACGATGCTGCGCGGCAAGGTCGTCGTCGAGAACGGCAATTTCACCGGCGACCTCAAGGACGGCCGGTGGCAGCCGCGCCAGGTTCCGGAAGCGATCCGCTCGCGCCCGGCCTTGTGAAGGTCACAACCTGAAAGCGTAATCTTCTCTGCTAGAAACGCTTCGTCGCCCCCGCGAAAGCGGGGGCCCAGGGGCTAATGCAAAGAGCTGCCGCAGCTCTGTATTCGAACTTCCGAAATGATGCTTAGGACCGGCGGGTCGGCGTGGTGCCCATCGCGGCGTTGACCTGTGAGCCGGGAGATGTGCCGCGGGCCGCACCCGGGTTGCGCACCCGCAGATTGACATAAACCTGGGTCACGCCGGCGACGTCCTCGGCGATCGACTGGGCCTGCCGGTAGGCCGCGCGGTCCTCGACCGTGCCTTTCAGCGTCACTTCGGTGCCGTTGACCGAGACGTCGATATCCGAGGCGTCGAGGAACGGGTCCTCGGTCAGCCGATCGCAGAGATCGTCGCGGATGCGCTCGGCCGAGCGCCGATAATTGCGCGGCCCGACCCCGCGATACGGCCCTTCTGCTCGCCGTTGGGCCTGGGCCGGGGCGGCATAGGCCGGCGCCGTGTGAGCGGGCGCTGCGTGAACCGGGGCGCCATAGGCCGGGGCGGCATAGGTCAAGGCGGCATAGGTCGGGGCGGCATAGGTCGGGGGCGGCGCAGCGCTGATCGCCGGCGTTGGTGCGGCGCCGGCGGGCGGCGGGTTGGCCCGGGTCTGATCGGCGCGGCCGTGCCGCCACAACCCGAACAGGCCGCGCTCGTGCGAGGCCGCCTCGCGCCGCTCTGCCTCGCGGCGGGCGATGACCTCGCGCTCCAGCGTCTCGCGGTCGAGCGGGGTGTCGCGGACCTGGCGCGGCGGTCCTAACGCCTGCTGCCCTTCGTCGGTCGGCGAAGGATTTTCCTCGCCGCGGCCATAGGCTTCGGGATAGCGGTCTTCGTACTCTCCCATGGCTGATCTCCTGTCCGATGGCCGATGCAGCATTAAGATGGTGCCGACCGGCCGGCGCAAACAGTAACGCGCTTAACGGCAAGCGCCGGGACGAAAATCGCCGACCTCAACGGCAAGCACCGCCGCCATTGCGACAACTCCGGGTGGGAGAGCCGGTTCTCGCGGGCGCAAGCATTCAGCGCGGCGGTTCGATAGGCATCGTCGCGATATCGCTCCACGCGACCGGCGCACCGGCCTTTTCGGCCGCCTGTTCGGGCGGCAATGCCGGATCCCAATGCACCGCCAGAAAACGCCGGCCGGTGACTGCATCGGCCGCGTCCGAGACGAGCCAGACCAGCGGCGGCGCCATCACCCCGGGCTGGATCATCCGGTCGCGCGCGAAGCCGGATTCGGCGGGGACCATGCCGGTGTTGGTCACGCCGCCGGGCACCAGCACATTGGCGGTGACGCCGGTGCCGTCGAGGTCCTTCGCCATGATCGCGGTCAGCGCTTCGAGCGCCGCCTTCGACGGGCCATAGGTTGGCGAGCCGCTGCGCAGCATCGTGCCCAGGCTCGTCGTGACATTGACGATGCGGCCCCAGCGCCGCTGCATCATCTCGTGCACGACGGCGAGGGCCAGGGCCAGCGGCGCGGTCGTGTGAACCGCGACGAAGCGCCGCCACTGCTCGGAGGTAACCTCCCAGAACCGGATCGGGTTCTGCCAGTTCTCGGCCCGCAGCGTGCCCTGGCCGATGCCGGCGTTGTTGACGAGAATGTCGATCTGCCCGAAGCGGCCGCGCGCCTCGGCGACGATATGGTCGGCGATGCCATCCTGGGCGAGGTCCGCCTCGATCGTCAGCAGCCGGGCCGCATGGCCGGCGCGGCCGGCCTCCGCCGCGAGCGCGGCAAGCCCGTCGCGGGTTCGATCGACTGCGGCGACATTGATCCCGGCCTGAAGCAGTCCCGCTGCGAGGGCCCCGCCGATGCCGCCGGCCGCGCCGGTCAAGATCGCCGCCCGTTGAGTTTCGCTCATGGTTCGCTCACAACCAATCTGGCCGCATCGAGATCACCGTCTGCATCCCGGGCCATGTTGGGCAGCCGCGACCCGCGAAGCAAGTCCGCAGGTCGCCGGCTCGCGGGTCGCAGCAAAAAGGCCGGCCTGGCCTGCCCCGAACCGCCTGCAACCGGGTCGGCGATGCAGCTTCAGTGGCGGTAACTCGGGTCGAGCCGGTCCGCGAGCCGCAATAGGGCCGGCCACTCGCGCTGGCCGCCGAGGCGAGGCGTGTTGCCGGAATTGGCGAACATCGCCGCCTGCCGCTCGCAGGTCTCGGCCGGAGGGGTGACGATTTTGGCACCCGAGGCGGCCGCGGCCTGGATCTTCAGCTGCGCCTCGGCCGAGCGCTCGAAGTGATAAGTGTTCGAGAACGCCTCGGCGACGTTGCGTCCGGTGGCGAGCAGCCCGTGATTGCGCAGGACCAGCACCTGATGGTTGCCGATGCTGTGCTGCAGCCGTTCGCGCTCGTCGAGGTCGAGCGAAACGCCTTCGTAATCGTGGTAGCCGAGCCGGTTGTAGAAGCGCATCGCCCATTGGCTCAACGGCAGCAGCCCTTCTTCGAGCGCGCCGACCGCGATGTCGGCCTCCGTATGCGTATGCACGACGCAATTGACATCGGGGCGGCCGATATAGATCGCGCCGTGGATCACGATCCCCGCATAGATCGGTTCGTATTCCGAGGGCGCGACGAGGTTGCCCTCGAAATCGACCTTGAGCAGGTTCGAGGCGGTGACCTCGTTGAACATCAGCCCCATCGGGTTGATCAGCATGTGATCGGGTTCGCCCGGAACCCGCGCCGAATTGTGCGTCAGGATCAGATCGTCCCAGCCGAAATGCGCGACCAGCCGGTAGCAGGCGGCGAGATCGACCCGCAATGCCCACTCCTCCGGGCTGATATGGCTCGGACGTGCGTCAAGCCGGGTTTCAAGCGTGTCCATGGTGCCCTCCTTCATCTCAAGAATTTTGACGGATGCGAACACCGCGTCGGGTCACCACGACAACGGCCCCACCTACCTCGTCCAATTTGACGCCCTGGAGCACCTTGCCGGCAAGCCGCAAATAATCCGCGCGGCTCTCTCCGGAAGATCGAAGCAAGATCAGTCCGGCATGGCTCCCCGGCGGGTATCGACGCAGATCGGCAAATTCCTTATCCGCGGTCACAAGCCAACGACCCTCGCGCTGTATGCGCGCCCAGAGATCATCATCCGCCAACCCCTGCCAGCCTTGATCGCCGATCGTCAGGGCATCGTGCCCCTGCCTCCTCAGCAGGTCGGCAATTTGGCCCGGGAGGTTCTCGTCCACCTTTAGTCTGACCGCCACTACTCGGCATCGCCTCGCAGCGCTGTTACATCGGCGCGGGCTGCGGCCTTCGCGGCGAACTTCAAGGCCGCGGTAATGTCATCGGCCGTCAGTTGCGGCCAGGCTTCCATAATCCGTTCAGGCGTGTCGCCATCGGCAATGCTGCCCACAATTACACTCACCGGGGTTCGCGTGCCCTTGATGCACGGCTTGCCGTGATGGATTGCCGGATCGATGCTGATTCTGTCGCGCCAATTCATTCTACGGTCCCACGGCTTACCAATGTGCATCTCGGGCCGGGCTGAAGTGAGGCCGGCAGCCCGTATTATTTCCTGTCACGGCCTTCGGAGAAATCTGTCATCAAACTTAGTTCGAAATTCTTCTAGCGCCTCTTCAAACCGGCGGAAGCCCTCTCTTCGCATTCGCTCCGCAAACCCTATGCTACGTTCGGTGCCTTTAATAGCCGACCAGAAATACTGGACCATTTTCCGCGCATCGCGTTGCTCCATGCGAACGATGGTCAAGCGGACCCCACTTTTCAGTTCTTTCGATGCTCGCGGCGAGTGGAGTACGGAATCGAACACGCGTGAATGGAGGAAATCCATAACTTCCTGTTCTTTATGGCCAAGCGCCATGGGCGATCTCCCCCCTCAGCCCATGTGAAACTCGACGCTAATCCGGACTCGGCTGAGAGGGATGCCAGTCGCGATAGCGACTTTCTGCCGAGCAGCTTCGATTATGCCGGGAACCATTTCTGAAGCCCGAGCTTCGGATCCCTCGGTTTCGTCCAATTTCGACCCAGTAGTCAAGAACGCTTCGCTGACGCCGAGCACGGAAGCGATTTTTTTCAACGCGTCTCGTTTGGGGCGCGCATTTGCTTCTTCCCAGTTCCAAACGGCTGTTGGGGTAACCCCAGTTCGCCGCGCGAACTCTGCGCGTGACAGGCCGAGTGCCTCGCGCGCCTCCTTCAGCCGCTTGGAAAACGCCTCGATGTCGTATGCCGCCATGCTGGCTCTCCATCTTCAGGACACGCCATTACATAGGCGAGCGATTCTGGTAATCAAGTACCGTCAAGTCATATATAGTAATATGTCAAAAAGCCGCCGTGGTCTTAAGCCGGGGTGAACATCGGCACCGGCGGGCCGCCGTCGCTGGGTTTGAAGACGAGCTTCACCGCCTGCCCGACCTTGAGCCCGTCGAGGTCGCAATCGACGATGTTGGTCATCATCGTCGGGCCTTCTGCGAGCGTCACATAGGCGATCGCGTACGGCACCGGGGCCCGGCGCATCACGCTGTAGGTGTAGATCGTGCCCTGGCCCGAGGCTTCCTGCCATTCGGTCCGGTCGCTGAAGCAGAACGGGCACAGCGGTCGCGGGTAGAAATGCGGCTGCCCGCAGGTGGCGCATTTCTTGTAGAGCAGCTTGCCCTCAGCGGCGGCGTCCCAGAAATGCCGGGTCTCCGGGCTCGGCTGCGGGGCGATGATCTTGCGGTCTTGGCTCGTCGCCATCGCCCTCACTCCCGTTCCATGATCACGGTCGCGGCGCCGTGCCTTGTGCCGAGCGAGCCGCCGGTGCCATGCGCCAGTGCCAGGTTGCAGTTCGGCACCTGCAAGGCCGGGTGCGCCTCGCCGCGCAGCTGGCGCACCGCTTCGATGACCTTGGTCAGGCCGCCGCGATTGGCCGGGTGGTTGTTGCACAGCCCGCCGCCATCGGTGTTGAACGGCAGCCTCCCTCCCGGCGACAGCAATGCGCCGTCCGCGACGAAGCGGCCGCCCTGGCCCTTCTCGCAGAAGCCGAGATCCTCGATCTGCATCAGCACGGTGATCGTGAAGCTGTCGTAGATCGAGGCGTATTTGATGTCGGCCGGCTTGACCCCTGCCTCGGCGAAGGCCGGCGGCCCGGACCACACCGCGCCGGAATAGGTCAGATCGACCTTGCCGCCCATCTGGCCCTTGGGCGATTCGCCGACGCCGGTGATCTTGACCGGCGGCCGCTTCAGGCTTTTCGCGACTTCCGGCGCGGCGACGATGATCGCGCCGCCGCCATCGCTGATGACACAGCAATCGAGCCGGTGCAGCGGGTCGGCGATCATCGGCGAGTTGATCACCTCCTCGACGGTGACGACATCGCGCAGCATCGCATGCGGGTTGTATTGCGCGTGATGCGAGGCTGCGACCTTGATCCAGGCGAGCTGTTCGCTGGTCGTGCCGTATTGGTGCATGTGGCGCATCGCGCACATCGCGTACATGTTCGCGGTGGCGGGGCCGTACGGCGATTCGAACTGCGCCTCGGGCATCGTCTGCGGGATCGCGCGCGGTGCGGTTCCGGTGGCCTGTCCTTCCGAACGCGGCCGCCCGGCCAAGGTGATCAGGGCCACCGAGCACTTGCCGAGCGCGATCGCCTCGGCCGCATGCGCGACATGGATCAGGTAGGACGAGCCGCCGGTGTCGGTGGAATCCATGTGGCGCAATTTGAGGCCCATGTAGTCGACCATCGACAACGGCCCGAGCCCGGGCGCGTCGCCGGCGCAGAAATAGCCGTCGATATCATCCTTGCTGAGGCCGGCATCCTCGATCGCGCCCTTGGCGCTTTCGGCATGCAATTGCGCCACCGATTTGTCTTCGGCCTTGCGGGTCGGGTGCTCGAACACGCCGACAATATAGGATTTGCCCTTGATGCTCATCCGGCGCCCTCCCGATCGCTGCGGCCGGGCCGCACCCGAGCCGAAATGGGATACCGTTCGGCGCCGCCGGTCAATCCCGGATGCGGCCGCGGCCGCGGCAGTCCCGCCTCGGCTTGCCGGCGCGACTCTTAAGCCGTTGTTTTTTAAATCCTTGCCCGGCTATGATGGTCGATGTTTGGTCGCCACTTTGAGGATTTCCCATGAAGGCGTTCGGTGCCGCATTCGTTTCCGCTTTCCTCCTCGTCGCCGGATCAGCGACGGCGCAGGTGGTCGACCTCTCGACGATCAAATGCGGCGAGTTCGTCAAAAGCGACAAGGAAACCATTGGCTACATCGTCATGTGGCTCGACGGCTATTACAAGGAAAAGGATGACCCGCCGATCATCGATTTCACCAAGTTTCAGAAAGACGCGGCACGGCTCGGCAAATACTGCGGCGATAACCCCGAGATCGGATTGATAACGGCGAGCGACAAGATTCTGCAAAAGAGCGGCGACAATTCGGATTAGCGCCGCCTCGCAGCAGAATCGGTTCCCGGGCTTCGGCCAGCGGACCGGCCGGGCGTCTTCCGCCGGGTATTTGAGATGCCGCGCGTCTTGACGCGGGCGGCAAGCCTCGCGATATTCGGGGGATGGTATCAAGAGGCCGCATCCTCGCGACTACGACCGCGACTCCGCTCTGCGGGGTGCCTGGAGGTCGCGCGCGCTGATCCAGCGGCAACGCATTGACCCGAAGGACCCCGCCGGGCAACGGGCGGGGTTTTTTGCGGTCATCCGCCCTCGTCCAAGCGGCGCCGAGTAACGGAGCACAGGGCACGATGGCTGAAACACCCGACAGCATCCGGCATGACCGAATCAAATCACGGCCCGCAGGCGTGCCGATCTCGGTGATCTTGCCGGACGGCTCGCGCCGGGAATTTCCCGGCCCGATCACCGGCGCCGAGCTGGCGGCCGCGATCGGCCCCGGCCTCGCCAAGGCCGCGATCGCGGTGAAGCTGGACGGCAGGCCGCGCGACCTCGCGGCCGTGATCGACCGCGACGCCAAGGCCGCGATCATCACCCCGCAATCGCCGGAAGGGCTGGACATCCTGCGCCACGACGCGGCGCATGTGATGGCCGAAGCGGTCAAGGAACTCTATCCCGAGACCCAGGTGACCTTCGGCCCGGCGACCGAGACCGGCTTCTATTACGATTTCGCCCGCGACGCGCCGTTCACCCCTGATGATCTCGCGCGCATCGAAGAGCGCATGCACGAGATCGTGCGGCGCGACGAACCGATCGCCCGCGAGGTGTGGCCGCGCGACGAGGCCGTGGCGTTCTTCGACCGCATCGGCGAACGCTACAAGGCCGAGTGGATCCGCGAGATCCCGCCGCAAGAGGAGATCAGCCTCTATCGCCAGGGCGATTTCGTCGATCTGTGCGTCGGGCCGCATCTGCCGTCAACCGGCCGGCTCGGCCAGGCCTTCAAATTGATGAATGTGGCCGGCGCCTATTGGCGCGGCGATTCGCACAACGCGCAATTGCAGCGGATCTACGGCACCGCCTGGGCCACCCAGAAGGAGCTCGAGCAATACCTGTTCCGGCTGGAGGAGGCGGAGCGCCGCGACCACCGCCGGCTCGGCCGCGAACTCGACCTGTTCCACCAGCAGGAAGAGGCTGTCGGCAGCATCTTCTGGCACCCGAAAGGCTGGAAGCTGTTCCGCCTCATCGAGGAGTACATGCGGCGGCGCCTCGAGGCCGCGGGGTATCTCGAGGTCAAGGGTCCGCAACTGCTCGACCGCAGCCTGTGGGAAGCCTCCGGGCATTGGGAAAAGTTTCGCGACAACATGTTCATCGCCGAGAGCCGCGACGAAAAAGTCTTGGCGCTGAAACCGATGAACTGTCCCGGCCATGTCCTGATTTTCCGCAACAAGCTGCGCAGCTACCGAGAATTGCCGTTGCGCCTGGCCGAGTTCGGCAGCTGCCATCGCAACGAGCCTTCGGGCGCCTTGCACGGCATCATGCGGGTGCGCGCCTTCACCCAGGACGACGCGCACATCTTTTGTACCGAGGAACAGGTCACCGCCGAGTCGATCGCGTTCTGCGAGCTGCTGCTGTCGGTTTACCGCGATTTCGGCTTCGAAGACGTGGCGATCAAGTTTTCCGACCGCCCGGCTTTGCGCGCCGGCACCGATGACGTGTGGGACCGGGCGGAGAAGGGCCTGCGCGATGCGGTGGACGCCGCCGGTCTTGCTTATACGCTCAACCCCGGCGAGGGCGCTTTCTACGGCCCCAAGCTCGAATTCGTGCTGCGCGACGCCTTGGGCCGGGATTGGCAATGCGGCACCTTGCAGCTCGATTTCGTCCTGCCCGAGCGGCTCGACGCCAGCTATGTCGGCGAGGACGGGGCGCGTCATCGCCCGGTGATGCTGCATCGCGCCATTCTGGGCTCGCTCGAGCGCTTCATCGGCATTCTGATCGAGCAATATGCCGGCCGCTTCCCGCTGTGGCTGGCGCCGGTACAGGCGGTGGTCGCGACCATCACCTCGGAGGCGGCGCCCTATGCCGAGATGGTAGCGCGGGCCTGCACCGCCGCCGGGCTGCGCGTCGAACTCGACGTCGGCAACGACACAATCAACTATAAGGTGCGCGAGCACAGCCTGGCAAAGGTGCCGGTGCTGCTGGTCGTCGGCCGGCGCGAGGCCGAGCGCCGCATGGTTTCGTTGCGAAAGCTTGGCAGTAATCAGCAGGAGGCTCTTGCGCTCGACGAGGCCCTTGCTAGATTGGAGGTTGAGGCAGCCGCCCCGGGCTGATCGGGCGCGGCGCCGAACGGCGCGTGTCGCAACTATAGGAGAGTGTAAATAGCCAGGCCACCCTTGAACTTCACCCCCACCCGGGAGGGGCCGCGGGTGAATGACGAAATCTCGGTGCTGCGCGTACGGCTCGTCGATGAGCGCGGCAACATGATCGGAATCATCGGGCGCAACGACGCCCTCGCCAAGGCGACCGAGGCGGGCCTCGACCTCGTCGAGATCTCACCCAATGCCGACCCACCGGTCTGCAAAATCCTTGATTACGGCAAATACAAATACGAAGAACAGAAAAAGAAGAACGAGGCGCGCAAGAAGCAGAAAATCATCGAGATCAAGGAAATCAAGCTGCGCCCAAGCATCGATGATCACGATTACGACGTGAAAATGCGCAACATGCACAAATTCATCGAGGAAGGCGACAAGGTCAAGGTGACGATGCGATTTCGCGGTCGCGAACTAGCGCATCAGGAACTGGGTATGGATGTGTTGATGCGGGTACGCGGCGACCTTGAGGAAATTGCCAAGGTCGAACAGATGCCGCGGATGGAAGGCCGTCAAATGACGATGGTCATGTCGCCGAAGTAGGTCGGTCGCCCGAGCCTCGCGCCGCGCCCGTTCGGCGGCCCGTGCTTCAGAAACGCTGGTGCGGAATGGACGCCAATCGGACCAAGGTCATTGCCGTCGGTGCCGGCGTGCTGCGGGCGCAAGGTTGGGATGTCTCGGCCCAGAGCGGCAGGCTTCCCATGCCGAGCATCAGCCCGACCGCAAACGGAATGAGATACCGTCTCATCGCGCGCCCCCTGCGTCCCTGACCCCTTAACAAAACGCTAAAACGGTTAAAATAGGGTTACGATCCAGCGTTGACGCGCTGTGGCGAGTCGAGCAGGGCGTGGCATCCTGCAAGACGGAGCGCGCCCCCGCGGTCCAAATCTGGACCTGCCTTCGCGGCGTTGCCGGCCGGAAGCGAGTGTCGCGGAACCCCAAATTCCCGAAAAGTCCGAATTCCTGCCTTCCCGAAAAGACCGAAAGCAAACGGCCCGATCGGCCCCACCCGCGAGGGCTGAGCCCGCATTTGGGAGCGCGGGCGTCAGATCGCTTGCGTCCCGAGGAGAAACAGAGTACTTTTCATTTCAAAGTCCGCTCTCATCCAGGAGAGCGCGATGGTCCAGGACCAGGTGCGTCAGGATATCGCCTTCATTCGCAATGCCATCGAGGAGGGGGGAAGCTACGCCGCCGCCTGCAGCCCGGACCTGATGGTATGGGGCACTGCCGTCGCCCTCGGCTATCTCGGGACTTTTGCCTTTATCCGCGGCTGGTTGTCGCTAACGCCGAACTGGATTTGGGCGATCTGTCTCGGACTGCCGTGGCTTTATTCCCTGCGCCGCGTTCCAGCCCGAGTGAGCGGCCGAGCCGCCGCATCCATCCGCGGCCCGATGGCGCGGGCGATGTCGATGCTGTGGCTGGGATGCGGGGTGTTCCTGACGACGCTCGCTCTCGCGGTGCTGTGGAGCAACGAAGCGCAGGACGGCTGGTTCGGCGCGGTGGCCGCCGGGGTTCTCGGGATCGCCTTCTTTGTCAGCGCCTGGCTGAGCAACTTGGGCTGGCTGCGCGGCGTCGCCGTCGCCTGGTGGATCGGCGAGTTCGCCGCGTACGGGCTGCGCCATCGCGCCGAGGCGCTGCCGCTGCTCGCGGCACTGATGTTGATACTCCTCGCCGGACCGGGCGCGGTGCTGATGGCGCGGCAGGCCCGGATGCGCCGAGCGCGGGCGGGTCAGGCCGAAGCGCTCCGGGGATGACCGATTTCGATCATGCCGCGATCGATGAACTGCTGCACAGCCGCGTGCGGCTGGCGATCGTGGCCTTTCTCGCCGGCGCGGCGATGGCCGATTTCTCGGCCGTGCGGCAGGCGACCAAGACCACCGACGGCAACGCCAGCGTGCATTTGCGCAAACTCGAAGACGCCGGTTATATCGCGGTCGAAAAGCGCTTCGTCGCGCGCAAGCCGCAGACCCTCTACGCGCTGACCGAACGCGGCCGGCAGGCGCTGCTCGACTACGTGACTCACCTGGAAAGCTTGTTGCCTCGGGGCAATGGCGCCCTGCGGCCGCCAACGCAGGAGCAAGGCTGATGAAACAGGCGCTCGGCCATCTGGTCAGTGATTTCCTGTCCGCGATCGTGTTCCTGATCGCCTACGCCGTTTCGGGCAGCCTGCGCTTGGCCACGGCCGCGGCGATTACGGTGGGTTTTGTACAATTGGTCCGCGCCCTTTCGGCCGGACGGCGTATCGAGCCGATGCAATGGGCCAGCCTGGCCCTGGTCGTGATCTTGGGCGGCACGACGATGCTGACCCACGACCTCCGCTTCATGATGCTGAAGCCTGGAATCGTCCACTTCGCCGTGGCGGCGGTGATGCTGCGCCGCGGCTGGCTGGCCCGCTACGTGCCGGAAATAGTGCGGCGGAATGTGCCCGAGCCGGTCATTGTCGCCGCCGGGTACGCCTGGGCCGCCCTGATGATGATATTGGGCGCCGTCGATTTCGGGTTCGCTCGCCACGGCAACATCGCGGCATGGGCCTGGTTTATCTCGGTCGGGGCGCTTGGCGCGAAGCTGGTTGCCTTCGCCCTACAATACGCGATCTTTCGCGCCATCATCCGCCAGCGCCTCGTCGCTTCGGCCGCTGTCTGAGCCACCGCAGGCCGGAGGCAGTACCCCGGGCGCGATCGGCTTGCGTTCGCCGGGAGCGCCGGCTATAACCCGCCGCTTTACGGGCCGCGGACAGGTCAGCGGCGCGTTCGCTGGTTTGCGCCAGCCGCTGGCCCGGGATGACAGGAAACGGAAATGCCCAAGCTGAAAACCAAAAGCGGCGCCAAGAAGCGCTTCGGCCTGACCGCTTCCGGCAAGGTCAGGCGCAATTACGGCCACAAGCGTCACCGGCTGATCAGCAAGTCGAAGCAGGGTAAGCGCTTGCGGCGCGGCACGACGACGCTGGAGAAGGGCGACGCCAATCTCGTGCAGACCTACATGCCCTATATGCGCGGCTGAACCCGAGGAGATTTCGCAATGGCCCGGGTCAAGCGCGGGGTTACCACCCACGCCCGCCACAAGAAGGTTCTGAAGCTCGCCAAAGGGTATCGCGGGCGCAGCAGCACTGCTTTCCGCATCGCGATCGAGCGGGTCGAGAAGGGGCTGCAATACGCCTACCGCGACCGCCGCAACAAGAAGCGCGACTTCCGCGCCTTGTGGATCCAGCGCATCAACGCCGGCGCGCGCGAGCACGGGCTGACCTATTCGCAATTCATGCACGGGCTGAAACAGGCCGGGCTTGAACTCGACCGCAAGGTACTATCTGACATCGCCATACGCGAACCGGAGGCGTTCGCGGCGATCGTCGCCACGGCACAGGCGGCACTACCCGCACCCGCAGCGGCGTAGCGTATGCCCGAGCAGTCGATAACCCTGGAGTTTCTCGGGGAGCAGATGCGGCGCTTGCAGGCTGATGTACGCCTGCTGCGCGATGATATGGATGTCTTGGCTGCGATCGTACGGCGGCTGGATCACAGCATTGGGCGTCTCGAAACGAACCAGGCGTTGATGCTGGACGAACTGCGAGCGATGCACGCCCAACACCAACGAACGGCGGCCCGCGTGCGCAGCATCGAGGAACAGGAGGCCGCCAGATGATCCCGATCATCATCATTCTCCGGGGACGATTTCGCGAGATTCCGTTCGGCTGAAGGCTCCTGCGCGAGCTGTAGTTGTTTGGGCCGCGTTTGATCGGCCCTTTTTTTTGACCGCCGTTCCTGTGTTACGGGTTGCTCGATGGAAGATCCGGATCAGCTGCGAGGAGAGTTTTCCGCCCGGCTCGCGGCCGCCGACAGCCCCGAGGCGTTGGAAGAGGTTCGCATCGCCTGGCTGGGGCGGCGCGGGCGGCTGACCCTGCTGATGCGCGAGCTTGGCGGGCTTGCCCCGGAGCAGCGTCGGGAAGCCGGGGCGAGCCTCAACCGGCTGAAGGACGAGATAGCCCGGGCGCTCGACGAGGTTGCCGCCCGGCTCGGTCGGCAGGCCCTCGATGCCCGGCTCGCGGCCGAACGGGCCGATGTGACCTTGCCGGTGCCTTACGCCGGAATGGGCCGCATCCACCCGATCAGCCAAACCATCGACGAGATCGTCGCGATCTTTGGCGAGATGGGCTTCATCGTCGCCGAAGGGCCGCATATCGAGGACGATTTCCACAACTTCACGGCGCTCAATATCCCGCCTGACCACCCGGCGCGGCAGGAGCACGACACCTTCTACCTGCCGGAACGGCCGGACGGCAGCCGCCTCGTGCTGCGTACGCATACCTCGCCGGTGCAGATCCGCACCATGCTGGCGCAAAAGCCGCCAATCCGCATCATCGTCCCGGGGCGCACCTTCCGGGTCGATCACGACGCGACCCACTCGCCAATGTTTCATCAGGTCGAAGGCCTGGTCATTGATCGCGACACCCATATGGGGCACCTGAAAGGCTGCCTGATCGAATTCTGCCGCGCTTTCTTCGGCATCGACGACCTGCCGGTACGCTTCCGCCCGAGCTATTTCCCGTTCACCGAACCGTCGGCCGAGGTCGATATCGGCTGCTCGCGCGCCGGCGGCGAATTGAAGATCGGCGCCGGCGGGGCCAACACGCCTGAAGGCTGGCTTGAAATCCTCGGCAGCGGCATGGTGCATCCGCAGGTCTTGCGCAACTGCAATATCGACCCGGCCGAGTATCAGGGCTTCGCGTTCGGCATGGGGATCGAGCGGGTCGCGATGCTGAAATACGGCATCCCCGATCTGCGCACGATGTACGATTCCGACCTGCGCTGGCTGCGGCACTACGGCTTCCTGCCGCTCGACATCCCGGCCCCGGTGCGCGGACCATTGCCGGCCGGAAGCGTGGCATGAAGACGACCCTGGCCTGGCTGAAGGCGCATCTCAGCACCGCCGCGCCGCTCGAAACAATCGTCGAGCGGCTGGTCATGCTCGGCCATGATGTCGAAGGTGTCGAGAACCGCGGCGCCGCGCTGGAGCCGTTCGTCGTCGCGCGGGTGGTCTCGGCGGAGCGCCACCCCAACGCCGACCGTCTCCGGGTTTGCGTCGTGGATGCCGGGGACGGCGAGGTCCAGGTCGTGTGCGGCGCGCCGAACGCCCGCGCCGGCATGAAAGGCGTGTTCGGCGCCGCCGGCGTCACGGTTCCGCGCACCGGCGCCGTGCTGAAGGAGAGCGAGATTCGCGGCGTCGCCTCGCGCGGCATGCTGATGTCGGCCTACGAGCTCGGCCTCAGCGACGATCACGAAGGCATCATCGAGGTCGCCGAGGACGCCCCGGTCGGCGCCCGCTACACCGCCCTGATCGGTCTCGACGACCCGGTCATCGACCTCAAGGTGACGCCGAACCGGGCCGATTGCCTGGGAGTGCGCGGTATCGCGCGCGATCTCGCGGCGGCCGGGCTCGGCACTCTGATCCCGCTCGACACGACCCCGGTCGAAGGCCGTTTCCGCTCCCCGGTCGCAATCCATCTGGAGGACCGGACCGCCTGTCCGCTGTTCCTCGGCCGTCACATTCGCAAGCTGCGCAACGGCCCGAGCCCGGCCTGGCTGCAGGCCCGGCTCGAAGCGATCGGGCTGCGGCCGATCTCCGCCCTCGTCGATATCACCAATTTCCTGACCTACGACCTGAACCGGCCGCTGCACGTGTTCGACGCAAGCAAGCTTGCGGGCGATCTGACGGTGCGCTTCGCCAGACCCGGCGAGCGGCTTTCGGCGTTGAACGGCCGGGAATACGCCCTCGATTCCGAGGTCACCGCGATCGCCGACGAGCATGGGGTCCAGAGCCTCGGCGGCGTGATCGGCGGCGAGCCGACCGGCTGCACCGAGGCGACCACCGAAGTCTTCATCGAAGCGGCGCTGTTCGACCCGATCCGCACCGCCGCGACCGGGCGGCGGCTCGGCATTCAGAGCGATGCCCGCTACCGCTTTGAGCGCGGCGTCGATCCCGCCTTTGTCGCGCCGGGGCTGGAGATCGCAACCCGGCTGATCCTGGAATTATGCGGCGGCGAGCCGTCCGACATTGTCGTTGCCGGCGCCGCGCCGGAATGGCGGCGCTCCTACGTGTTGCGCGATGAACGGCCGGCGAGCCTGGGCGGATTACAGGTGCCGCCTGAAGAGAGCAGGCGCATTCTCGAAGCGCTCGGATGCACCGTTGAGGCATCCGATCACGGTGGCAACCTCGTCGTGACCCCGCCCTCCTGGCGCGGCGACATCGTCGGCGAAGCCGATCTCGTCGAAGAGGTGCTGCGCGTCAAAGGCTACGACGAGATCCCGGCGGTGCCGCTGGGGCGAGACACCGCGATGCCTCGGCCGGCCCTTGACCCGGCGCAGCGTCGCGCCGGACTGGTGCAACGTACGCTTGCCGCGCGCGGGTTCACCGAGGCGGTAACCTTCTCGTTTATCTCGGGGAAAGCCGCGGCCTTGTTCGGCGGCGGGCAGGCGGGATTGCGGCTCGTGAACCCGATCAGCGCCGATCTCGACGCGATGCGCCCGTCGCTGTTGCCGGGGCTGGCGGAAGCGGTGCGGCGCAACGTCGATCGCGGGTTTCCGGACGTGGCGCTGTTCGAACTCGGGCCCGTCTATCGCGACGACACTCCCGCCGGGCAAGGTCTCGTCGCAGGGGGCCTGCGGGCCGGGCACACCGGGCCGCGGCTGTGGAGCGCGCCGCCGCGTCCGGTGGACTTGTTTCTTGCCAAGGCCGACGCGCTCGCCGCGCTCGCCGCGGCCGGGGTTGCCGTCGACAATGTCCAGGCGGCGCCGGAGCCGCCGGGCTGGTACCATCCCGGTCGCGCCGGAGTGTTCCGGCTCGGCCCGACCGTGCTCGGCCATTTCGGCGAACTGCACCCGGCGGTGCTGGAAGCCCTCAACCTGCGCGGCCCAGTCGCTGCGTTCGAGGTGTTCCTCGATCGCGCGCCAACACCGCGCTCGGGCCGCGCGAATCCACCATTGAAACTCAGCGTGTTCCAACCGATCGAGCGCGATTTCGCCTTCGTCGTCGATCGCGACCTGCCCGCTGAAACGCTGCTGCGCGCCGCCCGCGGTGTCGACCGCAAGCTGCTGACCGAGATCCGCCTGTTCGATGTTTACGAAGGCCAGGGGCTGCCGCCCGGCACCAAGTCGCTCGCCATCACCGTGGTCCTGCAGCCGCAGCAGAGTACGCTGACGGAGGCCGAGATCGATGCCTTCTCGCATAAGCTCATCGCGGCAGTGGAGAAGGCGACCGGCGGCCGATTGCGCGGGTGATCGCGGCCGCGCTCGGGCGAGGCAGCCTCACCTTTCATTTCGGAGAAAGCCTGAACCGTCAGCGTGTCGAGCAACGCTCGCCGAAAGATCGCGCCATCCCAAACATGCGCCAGGGCGAGGGCGACATACAAAATCGAAATGGCAAGCACCGTCGCTTTCCACGCCGCGTGGAGCGCAGTCAACGATGTATCAGGCATGACGCTTTCCCCTCGGATGGGCCACGGCTGCGGCTCCGGCTGCCGCTGCTCTGAGGCAAAAATTGGGCCTGCCGCTCGCGGCCGGATCGGCGAGCCATGCGGTCCCGGCGGTTGACCGGGCGACATTGACCGGACCGGAGATCGATCGGTTCACGCCGCCTCGTCCGGTGACTGGTGTAAACTCGATTTCCGGCCGAAGCTGTGGACTGCTTCACAGGGGACGAAGCGTAAGGAGGAGGGCGCGCCGATGACCGAATTGCCGCCACTCGATGCCGCCGTATTGCCGGACCGCATCCGTTCGCGATTCCTGCCCGGGATCAACGGGTTGCGGGTGCATGTCCTGGAAGCGGGATTCGCGGCGGCCGAGCCGTCGGCACGGCCGCTCCTGCTGCTGCTGCACGGTTTTCCCGAACTGGCCTATTCGTGGCGCAAGGTGATCGCGCCATTGGCCGCGGCGGGGTTTCACGTCGTCGCGCCGGATTTGCGCGGTTACGGCCGCACCACCGGGTGGACCGCGGAGTATGACGGCGATCTATCCCCGTTCCGGCTGTTGAACCGGGTGCGCGATGCGATCGGGGTGGTCGCGGCGCTCGGACATCGCGAGGTCGCGGCTGTGATCGGGCACGATTTCGGCGCGTCGGTCGCGGCGTGGTGCGCTCTGGTACGGCCCGACGTGTTCCGCGCCGTGGCGTTGATGAGCGCGCCCTTCGCGGGGCCGCCGGATCTGCCGGAAGGCGTCGCCGCGGCCGCGCCTGAGCCGGACATCCACCAGGCGCTGGCGGCGCTGCCGCGGCCGCGCAAGCATTACCAATGGTACTATTCGACCCGCCCCGCCGATGCCGATATGAGCCATTGCCCGCAAGGGGTGCACGCCTTCCTGCGCGGCTACTTCCACCACAAAAGCGCCGACTGGCCGGGCAACCATCCGCACCCTCTCGCCGCCTGGACGGCCGAAGAGCTGGCCAAGATGCCGACCTACTATGTGATGGAACGGGACAAGACCATGGCCGAGACGGTCGCCGCCGAAATGCCGTCGCCGAGCGAGATCGCCGCCTGTCGCTGGCTGCCGGAACGAGAGCTGGCGGTGTATGCCGGCGAATACGGCCGCACCGGATTTCAGGGGGGCTTGCAATCCTACCGCGTGCGCACCGGCGGCGCATTCGATTCGGAGCTCGAGATTTTTGCCGGGCGCACGATCGACGTGCCGTCATTGTTCATTGCCGGCAAGAGCGACTGGGGCACCTACCAGCGTCCCGGCGCCTTCGAGCGCATGCAGCGCCAGACCTGCACCCGCATGCTCGGCGCCCATCTGGTCGATGGCGCCGGCCACTGGGTGCAGCAGGAGCAGCCGGACCGGGTGGTCGCGCTGTTGGCCGAGTTCCTGCGCCAGGCCGCCGCGTAACAGGGCTGAAGCCGGAGTCTTTGTTGATCGGCCGGGCGGTTGCGCCCATCTCGTTGGGATGAGCCGCATCACCCAGGCCGAACCAGCGCTGGTATTGTTTTCCGGCGGGCAGGATTCTGCGACTTGCCTTGGCTGGGCGCTCGACCGCTTCGCCGCCGTCGAGACGGTCGGCTTCGATTACGGCCAGCGTCACCGGGTCGAGCTCGATTGCCGGCGCGAATTCCTGGCGCGGCTGCGGCCGCTGTTCCCGCCCTGGGCCGAAAAGCTCGGCATGGATCATGTCCTCGATCTGCCGGTACTCGGCCAAATCAGTGACACGGCGCTGACGCGCGCCGGCGAAATCGCTTTCGGCGCGGCCGGGTTGCCGAACACCTTTGTACCCGGCCGCAACCTGCTGTTTTTCACCTTCGCCGCCGCGCTGGCGTATCGCCGCGGCGCGCGGCATCTCGTCGGCGGCATGTGCGAAACCGATTATTCCGGCTATCCCGATTGCCGCGACGACGCGTTGAAGTCGTTGCAGGCGACGCTGTCATTAGGCATGGACCATCGCTTCGTGATTCACACGCCGCTGATGTGGCGCGACAAGAAGGCTACCTGGACCCTGGCGCGCGATCTCGGCGGCGATGCGCTTGTCGCGCTGATTCGCGACGAGACCCACAGCTGCTATGTCGGCGACCGCACTCACGGCCACGCCTGGGGCTATGGCTGCGGCGGCTGCCCGGCCTGCCAGCTGCGGCGGGCGGGGTGGGAGGCGTTCGTCGGCGGGTCCGGCGAGTGAGCTACGCCGTCAAGGAGATCTTCTACACGCTGCAAGGCGAAGGCGGACAGACCGGCCGTCCGGCCGTATTCTGCCGCTTTGCCGGGTGCAACCTGTGGTCCGGCCGCGAGGCGGACCGCGCCGCGGCGACCTGCACCTTCTGCGACACCGATTTTGTCGGCACCGACGGCACTCTCGGCGGCCGCTACGAGACGGCGGACCTCGCCGATGCGGTTGCCGCGTTGTGGCCCGGCGGGGCGTCGTCGCGGTTTGTCGTCTGCACCGGCGGCGAGCCGCTGCTGCAGCTCGACCCGCCGCTGATCGCGGCCCTGCATGCGCGCGGCTTCGAGATCGCGGTCGAGAGCAACGGTACGGTCGCGCCGCCGCCGGGTATCGACTGGCTGTGCGTCAGCCCGAAAGCCGGCGCGGTCATCATCGTGACCGGCGGCGACGAACTCAAGATCGTCGTGCCGCAGCCCGGCCTCGATCCGCTCGCCTTCGCGCATCTTGCGTTCCGGCGCTTCTCGCTGCAGCCGATGGATGGCCCCGATCGCGCCCGCAACACCGAATGGGCGATCGCCTTCTGCCTCGCCCACCCGCAATGGCAGCTCAGCCTGCAGACGCATAAGGTTACCGGGATCCGATAGCGGGCAGGCTTGCTCATCTCGCGGCGAGGCCCAAGCGGCCGGCGGACGGCGCCGACAGGCAAATTGGCGTTTGTGGAAAGCATCCCCAGTTTTGCGTGCATGGATTTCGTTTCGACCGATCCGCTTTCGCCCGAGACGCCGTTGCGCGCCGCGATCCGTGAGGCCTATCGCCGCGACGAAACCGAATCCGATGCCCGCATCCTGGCGGCCGCCGAGATACCGATCGCGGCACGCAAGCGGATCGCCGCGACGGCGCGCCGGCTGGTCGAGGCGGTGCGGCGCGAGCGCCACGGCAAGGGCGGCATCGACGCCTTTCTGAACGAATACGCGCTGTCGTCGCAGGAGGGGGTGGCGCTGATGTGCCTCGCCGAGGCGCTGTTGCGCATCCCCGATACCGACACGATCGATCGGCTGATCCGCGACAAGATCGGTCCCGCCGATTGGCAGCGCCACCTCGGTCATTCCGGCTCGATCTTTGTCAACGCCTCGACCTGGGCCTTGATGCTGACGGGCCGCCTGCTGCGCGACGATAACGCGCTCGATTGGCACGGCATCTGGCATCGTTTGGCGGCGCGCTCCGGCGAGCCGGTGATTCGCCAGGCGGTGCTGGCCGCGATGCGCATTCTCGGTCGGCAATTCGTGATGGGACGGACCATCGAGGAAGCGCTGGCTCGCGCCGAGGCGGCGGAGCATCGCGGCTATCGCCACTCATACGACATGCTCGGCGAAGCGGCGCGCACCGCGACCGACGCCGAGCATTACCGGCAGGCTTACGAAGGCGCGATCACCGCGATCGGCGCCGCTGCCCGGGGCCGCGCAATCACCGAGGCGCCCGGCATTTCGGTGAAGCTGTCCGCCTTGCACCCGCGCTATGAATTGGCGCAGCGCGAGCGCGTGCTGGCGGAATTGCGGCCGCGGCTCCTCAGCCTCGCGCGACAGGCCGCCGATGCCGGCATCGGCTTCACGATCGACGCCGAAGAGGCTGATCGGCTCGATCTGTCGCTGGATCTGATCGAGGCACTGGCGCTGGCCCCCAAACTGGCCGGCTGGGACGGTCTCGGCTTGGCGGTGCAGGCCTACCAGAAGCGCGCCCTGCCGCTGATCGACTGGCTCGCCGATCTCGCCGCGCGCGGGCGGCGCCGGCTGATGGTGCGGCTCGTCAAAGGGGCCTATTGGGACAGCGAGATCAAGCGCACCCAGGAGCGCGGGCTGGACGCCTACCCGGTGTATACCCGCAAGGTCGCGACCGACGTCTCCTATCTCGCGGCGGTGCGGCGCATGCTCGCGGCAGGAAAGGCGTTCTACCCGCAATTCGCGACCCATAACGCGCACACCGTGGCGGCGGTGCTGGAACTGGCCGGCGACCGTACGGATTGGGAATTCCAGCGGCTGCACGGCATGGGCGAGGCGCTCTACGAGCAGATTGTCGGGCCGGCGGGCCGGCCGTGCCGGCTCTACGCGCCCGTTGGCAGCCACGAAAACCTGCTCGCCTATCTGGTCCGGCGCCTGCTTGAGAACGGCGCCAATACCTCTTTCGTCAACCGCATTATCGACGAACGCGCGCCGATCGAGGAGATCATCGCCGACCCGATCGCGCGCCTCGACGCCCTGCCCGACAAGCCGCACCCGGACATCCCGCTGCCGATCGATCTCTACCGGCCGGAGCGGCGCAATTCGCAAGGCATCGATCTCAGCGACCCGCGCGCGCTGGCGCAGCTGCGCGAGGAACTGGAGCAGGCGCTGACGCGGCCGTGGTCGGCCGCCCCGATTGTCGGGGGCATCGAAATGGCCGGCCTGACCGAACCGGTGCTCGATCCGAGCGACCGTCGGCGGCAGGTAGGCACGGTCGCGAATGCCGCGGCCGCGACGCTGGAATGCGCCTTGCGGCTCGCCGCCGATACTGCGCCGGATTGGAACCGGGTGCGGGCCGAAGCGCGCGCGGCGGCACTGGAGCGTGCCGCCGACCGGTACGAAGCAAACCGCGCCGAGCTGATGGCGATGATTATCCGCGAAGGCGGGCGCACCATCCCGGACGCGCTCGGCGAGCTGCGCGAGGCAGCGGACTTCCTGCGCTACTACGCGGCCCAGGCTCGGGCCGATTTCGCCGCGCCGCAACGGCTGCCCGGACCCACCGGCGAGCGCAACGAGATCTCGCTGCACGGCCGCGGCGTCTTCGCCTGCATCTCGCCATGGAACTTCCCGCTATCGATCTTCACCGGCCAGGTCGCGGCCGCGCTTGCCGCGGGCAACGCGGTCATTGCAAAGCCGGCGGAGCAGACTCCGCTGATCGCCGCTGCGGCGGTGCGGCACCTGCACGCCGCGGGTATCCCGGCCGACGTGCTGCATCTGCTGCCCGGCACCGGCGACGCGGTCGGTGCGCCGCTGGTGGCCGATACGCGCATTGCCGGCGTCGCCTTCACCGGTTCGACCGAGACCGCGCAGCATATCAACCTGGCGCTGGCGCGCCGATCCGGCCCTATCGTGCCGCTGATCGCCGAGACCGGCGGGCAGAACGCGATGATCGTCGATTCCTCGGCGCTGCCCGAGCAGGTCGTCTCCGACGTGCTGAGCTCGGCTTTCGACAGCGCCGGGCAGCGCTGCTCGGCCTTGCGGCTGCTCTACGTGCAGGACGACATCGCCGACCGGCTATTGCCGATGCTGGCCGGGTCGATGGCCGAGCTGAGGATCGGCGACCCGGCGCTGCTCGCCACCGATATCGGCCCGGTCATCGACAGGGCGGCGCGGGATGCCCTGGAGCAACACGCGGTGCGCATGACCCGCGACGGCGCGCTCCTCTACCAATGCAGGATGCCAGCCGGCACCGAGCACGGCACCTTCTTTGCGCCGCGCGCCTTTCTGATCGACAGCGCGCGCCGGCTGCGGGACGAGGTGTTCGGCCCGATCCTGCATATCGTGCGCTGGCCTGCCGATCGGCTGGATGGGGTGCTCAACGAGATCGCCGCTACCGGCTACGGCCTGACCCTCGGGATTCACAGCCGCATCGGCGCAACCGTCTCCCGCATCCGCGAACGCCTCGGGATCGGCAATATTTATGTCAACCGCAACATCATCGGCGCCGTGGTCGGGGCGCAGCCCTTCGGCGGCGAAGGGCTCAGCGGCACCGGCCCCAAGGCCGGGGGGCCCCGCTATCTATACCGTTTCGCGACCGAGCGCACGGTCTCGACCGACACCACCGCGAGCGGCGGCAACGCCACGCTGCTGTCATTGCACGAGACGGGCTGAGCCGCGAACCGCGCTGCCGGCGCGATCCAGTCTAACTCGCGTCCTTGGTTGAGCCGGCCAGGTAACGGAGGGCGCGCAATCCGGGCAGGAAGAAGTAGCCTCCGCCAGCCACCGTGACAAACTGCGGCAGACTGCTGAGGCGGCGGGTGACCCCGTTCGGCTGCGGCTGTCCGAAACCATCGGTGGCCTGTCCCGGCGGGTGCGGCTCGCGGTTGCCGGTCAGCGGGTCGCTCTCGCCGCTGAGCCCGCCGAATTTGGCGCTGGCGAGCCACGCGTTCTGGATAAATTCAAACTGCCGCGAGATGTTGGCATTCAGGCAAACGAAGTGCAGCCCGGCCTGCGGGTCGGGCACGTCGGAGCGGGCCGCCTGCTGCGGCGTCAGCAGGGTGCCGAACTCCCGGCCGCGGCGCAGGATACGGTGAAAGCGGCTGGACGCGATCAGGTCGCCGCGCAAATCGGGGTTGAAGAGGCCGAGCATACGAATCGCGCGGGTGATGGTTCCCTGCCGGCCGCCCGGCATGTCGGCGGTGCGCGGATTGGCGCGGCGCACATGCGCGCCGAACGGGCAGCGCAGCCCGTCCTTGTCGTCGTCCTCGTAGACGAAGCCGTTGCTGCCGATCGCGCCCGGCTCGTCGCCGAGGCCGGCCAGGCGATGACGGCCGGGGATCAGCGGTTCGCCGGAGAGATGCCGGCCGACAAGGGCCTCTGCCAGCGCCACTCCGCCTGCCTCGGTGCCGGCCGCGCTCGTCATGAAGCGCCAGAACCGCCGGACGTCCTGATGCAGCTCGCGCAATACCAGATAAGTGCCATTGCGGCCGAGATCGCGGCGCGACGGATCGTCTACGGCCGGCGGCAATGTCGCCGCGCCGCCCGAGGCGGCATCGAGCAGCGGCCGATCGGTATAGAGCCCGTATTCGTTGCGGTAGCCGAGCACGAACTCGCCCGCCGCGATCAAATTGCCGTAGTCGAGATCTGCGGCGGTGCCGGGGCGCCGGGCGCCGTCCCAGTCGAGGCGCGGCTGGCTGAGCCCGTCGACAAAACCGAACGGTTCCCGGCCGCCCATGTCCGAGGTCGGCAGCTCTTCAAGGATCTCAAACCCTTGCCGGAAGGCCGCGGTCGTCACGCGGTCGCGCCAGCCCGCCAAATCCGTTTTGGCGGCCAGCATCAGCAGAACGTCCGGAACACGGCGGTGGCCCCAGCGCCAGCGCGCCGGGGCGTTCGCCCCGACGTCGCCGAGACGGCGCGAACGCCCTTCCTGGCCGGCCATGCCGGACAGGAATTCCGGCGCGAACCCGGCCATGACCGGTTCCGTTACTCCCAAGGCCCGCAGCCCGCCCGCGCTCAGCGCCACCTGCAACAGGTTGGAAACCTCGCGCGCGGCCGCATTGGTAACCGGTGCTTGCGCGAGCCAGACGCGCGCCCCCGCCGCATCGGTTATCCGCAGCAGCAGGTAGGAGCCCTGCGCCAGGGCGCCATACCCCGAACGCAGCAGGCCCTGCATGTCGGCGAACTCGGCGACAGCGGCCGGCACCTCAGATCAGCGCCAGCCAGCGGCGGGCCGCGTCCTCGGTCATCGCGGCGGCGTCGAGCCCTTCGCGGATCATCGTGTTGCGCGCGAGATCGGCGGCGGTCAGGCCGGGATAGGCCTTGTACCAGACCTCGGTCGGCAACTGACGCCGGCGCAGCCAGTTCTTGAACTGCTGTTCGATCGCGGCCCCGCCGGACAGCAGAAAGCGGGTGCGGGGATAACCCATCCCGTTGCTGAAGACGAGGTTCAGCCCGAACGCCGCCTTGTTGATGAAGTCATCCATGTAGCTGTCGAGGCTGCCGTCGTAATTGCTCGCAAAAAACACCCGGCGGCGTCCGTCCATGAACACCCAGCGCGCAAAATGAATGGTACCGACCCGCGCCAGCTTGCCGCGGGTATAGATCTGCCGCGTGCTGAACTCGAGCACCCAGAAGATGAACCGGATCGTGGACAGCCGGAACCAGCCCGGCTTGAGGCTGCCGAAGGCACTGAACTGGTTGGTGACGTCGTGATCCTCGATCCGCGACAGCGCGTCCACATGGGCCGGGGTTGGCGGCGGGGTAATAACCGGATCGGTGGTTTCCCGGCGGCGCAGCAGCCAAAAGAACAACGGCGCATAAAGCAGCACCAGCGGCGCCAGCAGCACCAGCGCCAACGGCACGCCGAACCGGTTCAGCAGCTCGCGCCGGCGCCATTTCGGAGGTGTCGGCGACAGTGGCGTCAGCGCCGGTCCGTTCTCCCGCTGATAGGCGATCAGCCGGTCGCGCACCGTCAGCGGCGCCTCCCCGGCCGGGAAGCCCGATTCGCGCGCGAGACAGGCCTTCAGCGCCTGATGCAGGGCCGCCTCCTCACGAATTTGCGGCACCGTGCGTCCGATCCAGTTCACATAGCAGGCCGCCGGAGAGACGCTGTGCGCCCGCAGCCAGCCCGGCAGGTCGGCATCGCCGGCATATTCGGCGCAGTGCGAAAAGATCCGGCGCAAGCCATCGCCGGCGATCGCGGCAAAGCGCGTCAGCAGCGCATCCGAATCGCCGTCGCAATCGCCGAGGAAGGCGAGCCACGCCGGCGCCTGGCGCAGCGAGTCGCCTTCCGGCAGATCGGCGGCGGTCTCGTCCCGCAGGATCACGAAGCGGGCGACGTGCAACGCATCGAAGTGGCCGAACGGAAACAGCGCGTTCTCGGGATCGACGACGCCCGGCCGCAGGTTCATCGTCGCCAGCAGCGCTCGCAATTCCGGCTCGCGCTCGGGCAGCACCGGCACCGCCACCATGAAATTCGATTGCGGAGTCATCTCTGTCCCGAGCCGCGCGCCGGCGAGGGAGGCTGCGGCTCAGAATTGCAGCGCGAAATCGATCAGCCTCGCCTTGTCCCAGAAGACCTTGCCGAGATAGAGCCCGGGCGGCTCGATCAGCCGGATCTCGTCGCGAATCCAGTGCGCGACCAGCGAGGTCTCGGAATAGTCGAGGACGATGCACTCCTTGCCGTCGAGCCAGCTCGGTGCCTTGTACACCCGCGCGATGATGGCGTTGAGACCGAACGGCCCGATGCGGTTTTTGAGGGTCCCGGTTTTCGGGTCGAACACCTTGCCCTGCCAGGCGAACAGGCTGATGAACGCCGCCACATTGGGGCTGACCGTCGTGCCCGGCGCGATGATCGCGGTGCCATCGGCCTGGCCCTCCGGGATCGGTCCGGCCTCGTGCGCCGAAAACAGCGCGTCGAGCTCCGCCTGCGACATGCGGAGCAGTTGCTGGACATCGTAGGCCATGGCGAGTTCCTTAACGGGGAAGCTCATTGAAAAAGCCGCGGCGGGGATCGTGGCCGCGCCGGCCGGTTAATTCTGGCCCCATTCTCGAAACCGTCTCAATCAAAAAACGCCGAGCCCCCGGAACAGGGGTTTCGCACGATCTAGGTGCGAAGGATGCTTGCCGGCCTTCGATGCGGGTGGTTCCATCGCGGCGGCTGTCGCCCCGTGGCGGCCGAAGGGATCCCCGGATGTTCTGGCAGAGAGTGCACGATGCGATCTTCTGCCTGCTGCGCGGCGAGCGCCGATTCGAGCCGTTTTTTCGGCCCGCGCTCAATGCCGTGCTGCGCGAGCCCGCCGCCGCGATCATTCAATACCTGATCAACCGGCAACGAACGGATGAGGGCTACAGTCTCGCCGAAGAAAGAATTCAGCCGCAGGAAGAGCAGCACCTGCAGTCGATGATCGACAGCATCGCGGAATACATGCGCGGTCATTGGCCGCCGGGCAACTACCAGCGCGGCGGCAATACCAAGACGCACGGGGTCGTGCGCGGCCGGGTCAGCGTTCGCGACGATCTGCCGCCGCCGTTCCGCCGCGGCATCTTCGCGGAGCCGAGAACCTATCCCGCCTGGGTGCGGTTTTCCGGACCCGGCCCCGACTGGCCGCGCGACATCGACGATGTCGGATTTGTCAGCTGCTCGATCAAGCTGATGGGGGTGCAGGGCCCGAAATTGCTGGAAGACGAGAAATTCACCCAGGACTTCCTGTCGATCTGCACGCCGACCTTCGTGACCCCGGACACCCGCGCCAACGCCAGGCTGCAACAGTGGATCGTCAAGGGCCGGCCGTTCTTCTACTTCATCGAACCGGGCGATTCGCACTGGCTCGACATGCTGATGCAGTCCTGGTGGAACCAGACGCAAACCAACCCGCTCGGACAGCGCTACTGGAGCTGCGTGCCCTACCTGCTCGGGGAAGGGCAGGCCATGATGTATTCGGTCTATCCGCGCTCGCAGGTGTACAGCCGCATCCCGCGCCTGCCGTTGCGGCCGCCGGACAATTATTTGCGCGACAATATGGTAAGGACCCTGGCCGAGCAGGATGTCGAGTTCGACATCATGCTGCAGCTGCAGACCGACCCCTTCCGCATGCCGATCGAGAACGCGGCGGTGCGCTGGCCGGAAAAGCTGTCGCCGTTCGTGCCGGCGGCGCGGCTGCATATTCCGCGGCAGAAATTCGATTCGCCGGCACAGCTCGCCTTCGCCAGCAACCTGTCCTACAACCCTTGGCACTGCCTGCCCGAACACCGCCCGCTCGGCAATCAGAGCCGGGCGCGGCTGCGCATGTATTGGGAATTGTCGCAGTTCCGGCAGCGCATGAACAACACCCCGCACATCGAGCCGACCGGGGATGAAGTCTTCGAATAAGGGAGGGACACGGCTCGGCAACGGGGCCGCGATGGACGGGTACATCGAAATCGGCATGGCGGAAGCGGCGGGCCTGGCGCCGCATGGTCTGGGCGAAGGCCTGCGCGCGCTCGCCGGGGAGCCAGTATTCGCGGCGATTGTCGAGCGGGCCGGGGCGCCGCGCTTCCGGCGGCGTCGCAACGGGTTCGAAACCCTGTTGCACATCATCCTCGAGCAGCAGGTCTCGATCGATGCGGCCGCCGCGATGTATCGTCGTCTTTCCGGCCTGTGCCGGCCGCTGATGCCGGCGGAGTTTCTGGCGCTCGACGATGCGAGTCTGCGCGCTTGCGGGTTCAGCCGCCAGAAAATGGGCTATGCCCGGCTGCTGGCCGAGGCGGTCGCAAGCGGCGCCCTCGACTTCACGCGGCTGCACCAGGCCGATGACGATACCGCACTGGCCGAGCTGTTGCGGCTGAAGGGTATCGGGCGGTGGAGCGCCGAGATCTACCTGCTGTTCGCGCTCGGACGCGGCGATGTCTGGCCCGCCGCAGATCTCGGTCTGCAACTCGCGGTTCGCGACTGCTTCGGACTTCCGGCGCGCCCGGACGAGCGCGGATTGCGCGCGATGGGGGAGGCGTGGCGGCCGTGGCGCTCGGTCGCCGCCTGCCTGTTCTGGCAATCCTATCTGCAGGCGCGCGGCCGCGCCGCGCCGCAGCTGCCGCCCGATCTTTACGCCTGAGATCGCCGAATTCGGCTGCCGCGCGGGTTACGAACGCGGCAGCCGAAATACCTGGCCGGGATAGATCAGGTTCGGATCGCGGATGCGGTCGTGATTGGCGCCGTAGATCACCGTATAGAGCAGCCCGTCGCCATAGGCGCGGCGGGCGATCTCCCACAGATTGTTGCCCGGCCGTACCGTCAGGCCGCGCGCCGCCACCACGGCCGCTCCCGGGTTGCGCTCGAACGGAACGGCGACCCGCTGCGCCACCGCGCCGGTCGCCGTGACCTGATCGACCCGCAGCTCGTAGGTTCCGGCGGCGAGAGGCAACGCTCCGCGCCACACCCACCGCCCCTGTGCGTCAGGTGCGACCTCGCCCAGCAGGCGGTCCCCCAGATAGAGCCGCAAAGCCTCCCCGGCAGCGCCGTGTCCGGACACAACCATGCGGCCATGCGCATCATATTGGGCGGCATCGACCGAAAGCTGCCCCGCCGCGGACGCGGCCGGGTTCCCCGGCAGCTGCAGCGGCTGCGCCGGCTCCGCCGGATCGCTCGGGAGCAGCACCGCCATTGTCCCGCCGGCGCCGGCCTGTCCGCTGCTCTGGGGCGCCGGAGGTACAACCGCAACCGCTACGGTATCGGCCGAGGCAACCTTCTCACCGTTTTTCGGGCTGGTCGCTTCGAGGCTGAGCTGCTGCTCGCCGGGCACGAGCGGCTTTTCGGGAACCAGCACCCATTCGCCGCGCCCATCGGCCGTCACGGCGCCGAGCGACTTCCCGTCCCCGAGCACGCTGACCGAAGCGCCGGGCTCGGCCCGTCCGGCCATGACCGCCGCGCCATCGGGCGCCACTTTGACGATGTCGAAGCTCGGCGCCGCAGTCGCGGTTTGAGGGGTCGGGGCGACCGCGGCACCGGGCGCCGGTGCGCCGGTCGTCGGCGCGGGAGCGACGGGTGCCGCGGTGGCCAGCGTCGCCGCGGGCTCCGGAGCGTGCCCCGGTGCGGTGACGCTCGTAAACCAGAGAACGAGGGCGCCGCCTGCAAGCAGCAATGCAAAGCCCGACCCGAGCCACCAGCCCTGTCGCACGGAACCCCGCCAGTCACCGGAATGTCATTACTGCCAATGTATGTCGCGTTCCGCGGCCTTGCAATCTTCGCCCGATCGCGGGAAGAGCCTCTGGCAAATGACCGCTCTGGGCGCCGGCCCGGGCACGCTGGGGATGAGGAACATGCCATCGATACGCCGGCTCTGCGTCTATTGCGGCTCCTCGCTCGGGGTCGCGCCGCAGCATCGCGCCGCTGCTGCCGAACTCGGAGAGCGGCTCGCGACAGCCGGAATCGGGCTGGTCTTCGGCGGCGGCCGGGTCGGACTCATGGGGGTGCTCGCCGATGCGGCACTGGCCGCGGGAGGCCATGTCACCGGCATTATTCCGGCGGGGCTGCGCGACGCGGAACTCGCCCATCGCGGCGTCAGCGAACTGGTCGTCGTCGCCAATATGCATGAGCGCAAACGCCAGATGGCAGAAAGGGCGGATGCGTTCGCGGTACTTCCGGGCGGCATCGGAACCCTCGACGAAACCTTCGAGATCATGACCTGGCACCAGCTCGGACTGCACAGTAAGCCGGTGTGGATCGTCGATATCGGCGGATATTGGCAGCCTTTGCTGAAGATCTTCGATCACCTCACAGCAGAAGGATTTGCGGTTGCTTTGGTGCCGCAGATCGCGCGCCTGGCGCCCAGCGTGGCGGCGCTGATCGAGGCCCTGCAAGCGGTCCAGAGCGCACCCGCGGGCCTCCGCACCGACCTGGTTTGACCCGCCGATCGGACCAGCAAGCGTTTCAATTCACGAGCGAATCGGAAGCAAATCGGAGATGTCCACGAAAGCGGTGGAAAACCTGGTGGAAAAACGCGGGCGTTAGTTTCCGGAGCAAGCGGTTTTGCTCGCGATCGGCTGCATGCCTCAAAAATAGGCATATAGAATGGCTGCTGATTTGGTTGGACTTTTTACCCCAACGAAGAACTGAAGACACGCTGATGTAAAGGAGCCGTTTCCTTTCAGCGAGGATTTGGCTTCAATTCGCGGTCGTGCCGCTGCTTCGCGCGATTGTGCACAACCTGCCCTGCCCCACGCAAACCGCGGGCGCAGTCGGAGCGGATCCGTCCTCTACGGCCAGCGCACGGGCGGGCACGCGGTCGCCGCGAACACGTCCTGCGCGCCGTTTTCGTTCCTGAACTGCGCGCTTGAACGCTCTTCCCGAATCCCCCAGATTCTGCGGCGATGAATCCGAGCTTGAGCGAAACCGGGACAGCGGGTCCGCGGCGGCAACGTTCGACGATCTCCGCACGTCTTTCATGGCTGCTGGCTCCGTATCATTTGGCGGCGCTGGCAACCGGGGCAAAGTCGTTCCGCGATAATCCCGTCCTCGGGAGCCCGCGGCTCAACCGGGCCGGGCTGCATGTCGCCCGGGTACGGATCGCCCACCGCATGGTCGAGTGGCGGCGCGCGAGGCTCGCCGGCTTGATCAGCGAGTCCGATCGGGCCGCCTTGCAGCGCGATGGCGTGGTCGTCAAGCGTGATTTCTTGCCGCCGGCCGCGTTCGCCGCGGCGCGCCGCGAGGTTCTGTCGTTTGCCGGCCCGGCAAGGCAGCAGCTGCAAGGAGATACGCTGACCCGGCGAATTGCCCTCGACCGGCCGGCCCTGGCCCGGCTCCCGGCGTTGCGCGCGCTGCTCGATGATCCGGAATGGCTCGGGCTGATCCGCTATGTCGGTTCGTTCCAGTTGGAGCCGCTGTTTTATATCCAGACAATATTTCCGGGCGTGTGTGTGGGGACGCCGGATCCGCAAACCCGGCTTCACGCCGATGCCTTTCATTCCTCCGTGAAGGCCTGGCTGTTTCTGACCGACGTCGCCGAGGATGAAGGCCCGTTCATCTATGTGCCGGGTTCGCACCGCCCGACCCGGCGCCGGCTGGCGTGGGAGCGGCAAGCCTCGATCGCGGCGGCCCGCGGTGATGATTTCCAGGCTGCGCGCGGGTCGCTGCGAGTGACGCCCGCAACGGTGCGGCGGCTTGGTCTGCCGGCGCCTCGGGTTTTTGCGGTCCCGGCCAATACCCTGATCGTCGCCGACACGGTCGGCTTCCACGCTCGCGGGGTCAGCGCGCGGCCGACGCCTCGCGTCGAAATCTGGGCTTATGGCCGCCGCAACCCATTCCTTCCCTGGCTGGGTTTCGATGCTGCGGCGTTTCCGCTGCTCAAGGGCAATGCGGTTCCGGCCTTCTGGGCCGCCCTTGATGCGGCGGAAAAGCTGAGGATCGGCCGCAACCCGTGGCGTGCCGCCGGCGTGACAACCCCCGCTGCGCCGCCGCAACTGTCCCTGCATCTCTGATCTGGCGGTCACCCGGCCGCGAACCGGCAATTTCACGCCCGGCGGTAATGTCCAGCCTAGCATTCCGTGCTGCGGCTGTGTAATTAAGGGTCCCTTCGCCCGCCGTCACCGATTTTCACCTCTGGGGAAATTTCTTCGCCTCGATATGAGTGACGGACCGATCGCGATTGTTGGTGCCGCGTGCCGATTCCCCGGGGCAGCCGACTTGGGCGAATTCTGGGAGCTTCTGGCGTCCGGCGGACATGCCGTGTGCGAGGTCGGGTCCGAGCGCTGGGCAAAGCGGTATTTTTATCATCCGACGCGCATTGAGCCGGGCAAGAGCTATACTTGGTCGGCTGGGCTTATTTCCGGCGTCGATCTGTTCGAGCCGGCTTTCTTCGGAATCTCGCCGCGCGAGGCGATGGAGATGGACCCGCAGCAGCGGCTGCTGCTGGAACTGGTCTGGCACGCGATCGAGGATGCCGGCATCCCGGCGACGAAATTGTCCGGCAGCGAAACCGGCGTCTATGTAGGCGCATCCTCTACCGATTACGCCGATTTGCGCCTGGGCGACACGGGCAGCGGCGATTCCTATTCGATGACCGGGAACACGCTGAGCATCCTGGCCAATCGCGTTTCCTATGCGTTCGATCTGCGCGGGCCGAGTTTCGTCGTCGACACGGCGTGCTCGTCGTCGCTGGTCGCGCTTCACCAGGCTTGCGAGGCGATCCGTGCCGGCCGGATCGAGAACGCCGTTGTAGGCGGCGTCAATCTGCTGCTCAGTCCGTATCCGTTTCTGGGCTTCTGCCGCGCCTCGATGTTGTCGCGCAGGGGCCGCTGCTTCGCCTTTGACGAACGCGCCGACGGGTATGTCCGCGGCGAGGGCGGTGCGGCAATCCTGCTGAAGCCGCTGGCGAAAGCGCTTTCCGATTGCGATCCGATCCGCGCCGTGATCCTGGGGTGCGGGGTGAATTCCGATGGCCGCACGATCGGCCTGTCGCTGCCGAACCCGGTCGCGCAGGCCGCGCTGCTGCGCTCCGTCTACGCCGAGGCCGGCTTGGTGCCGGACGATCTGGCATTTTTCGAAATGCATGGCACCGGTACGCCGGCGGGCGATCCGATCGAAGCGGCCGCGGTTGGCGAGGCGCTTGGCCAGCGGCGCAGCCAGCCGCTGGCGATCGGTTCGGTCAAGACCAACATCGGCCATCTCGAACCGGCTTCGGGTATGGCGGGGCTGCTCAAGGCGGCGCTGGCCCTCGACCACGGCCTGCTGCCGCCGACGCTCAATTGCGAATCTCCAAACCCGCGGATCCCGTTCGAGGCGCTCAATCTGACGCTGGCGCGAAACCTCGCACCCATAGATGTGCGCGGGCGGGCCTGCGCCGGGATCAATTCCTTCGGTTTCGGGGGCACCAACGCGCACGTCGTGCTCGGGCGCGCGCCCCGCGCGGAGCCGCCCCCGGCGATAGCGTCGCCGTTGCCGCCGCTGCTGGTTTCGGCTCGCTCCGAGGCTGCCTTGCGCGATATGGCGCGGCGCTGGCGCGAGACGCTGGACGGGGCGCCGCCCGAGCAGGCGCCGGCCCTGGTGCGAGCCGCGGCCCGCCGACGCGACCAGCATCCGCACCGGCTGGTCGCCCTGGGCGACGACACGGCCGCGACAACTGCCGTGCTTGCCGAATTCATCCAGGGCGAGCACCCCGCCGCGATCGTCAGCGGGACCGCGCTGCGGGATCCCAAGCTGGTCTTCGCGTTCTCGGGCAACGGTGCGCAATGGGTCGGCATGGGCCGACAGCCCTTCCGTCACAGCGCGGCTTTTCGCGACGCGATCGAGGAAGCCGATAGCGCGCTTCGTCCGGCTCTCGGCTGGTCGGTGGCCGAGCGGCTTGACAACGGCTTCGACGCGGATCTGCTGGCGCGCGCCGACATAGCCCAGCCGCTGCTGTTTGCGATCCAGGTCGGTATCGTCCGGTCATTGCAGCGGCTCGGCGTCGAGGCGTCGGCTCATTTCGGGCACAGCGTCGGCGAAATTGCCGCTGCCTGGGCGGCCGGCGCATTGTCGCTGGAAATGGCGGGCCGGGTCGTTGCGGCGCGCAGCCGTCATCAGGAGCGCACGCGAGGCATCGGCCGCATGGCCGCCCTCGCAATCGCCGGGGAGGCGGCAAGCGAGCTCATCGAGGCGCTCGGCAGCCCCGTCGAGGTCGCCGCGCTGAATGCCAGCCAGTCGGTCACGGTATCGGGGCCGAGCGAGGCACTGCGCCAGCTTGGCGCGGAAGCGCGCCGGCGCGGCATCGTGTTCCGCGCCCTCGACCTCGATTTCGCGTTCCATTCCCGCGCCATGGATCCCGTACGCGACGAATTGCTGGCGGACCTCGAAGGGCTGTCGTGCGAACCGCCGCGCGCCACGCTGATTTCGACCGTCACCGGCGACCCGGTCGGAACCGCGGCGCTCGATGCCCATTATTGGTGGCGCAACATCCGTCATCCCGTGCGTTTCGCAGACGCAATGGCGCTGCTGACCGGGACCGGCCATGATCTGTTTGTCGAGATCGGCCCGCACCCGGTCTTGCAGGCCTACCTGCATGACGGGCTGCGTGTCGCCCACCGCCAAGGCCGCGTGCTCGCGACGCTGTCGCGCAAGGAGAGCGAGAGCGACCCGTTCCCGGTGATCGCAGCGGCCTGCCACGTTTCCGGGTACGATATCTCCGGCACGGCGGCCTTTGACGGTCCCAACCAGCCGCGGGGCCTGCCGCTTTACTGCTGGCATAAGGAACGCTTCTGGTTCGAGAAGAGCGTCGAGGCGATCGAACCGATCAACCCGCTCTTCGATCACCCGCTGCTCGGCTTTCGTCAAACCGGTCCGATGCCGTCCTGGGTCAATCACCTCGACCAGGACGTGCTGCCTTGGATTGCCGATCATGCGATCGAGGGCGTCCCGGTTTTGCCCGCGGCCGCCATCGTCGAAACGGCATTGGGAGCAGCGCGCGCGCTGCGGCCGCGAGCCCTGGCGCTCGAAGTATCAGACCTCGAGCTGCGCCGCCCGCTGCCGTTCGACAAGGGCCGCATGCGCGAATTGCGCACCGTCCTCCTCTCCGAAGACGGCGATCTGGAATTGAGGAGCCGTCCGCGACTGTCGAGCGAGCCGTTGAGCGTGCATGTCGTAGGCCGGCTCTCAACCGGCAGCGAAAGCCGTGCGCCGGCGATGCCGATAGCCCGCATCCCGGTGCAGCGCGAGATCGGGGCGGATGAGCTGTACCGCCTGGCAAAGCAGCTGGGGCTCGACTACGGCCCGCGCTTTCGCACGGTTACGCGCATCGAGGTCGTCACGCCGGAAGAAGCGATCGCGCATCTGGACCCGGCAGTTCCGGGCGAGGGGGCCGACGAGTATCTGCTGCATCCCGCCTTGCTCGACGGGGCGCTCCAGGGTCTGCTGGCTCTGCTCGCCGGCCGCGAGGAGATGCTGGACGGCGCCACCCTGCTTCCTTGGCGGTTTGGACGGGTGCGGATTTTTGCGCCCTTTCAACGGTGGCCGCGTCACGCCGCGTTGCATCTGACCCGGCTTGGGGTACGGTCGGCCTGCGCCGATATCACCCTGCTCGACGAGAGCGGGGAGGTGGTCGCAGAGCTGTCGGATTGCTGGTTCCGCCGAATCGAGCTGACGCGACGCGGCAATCCCGACGGACGTGTGCTCCGTCATGACCTCGTCCCGGCGCCGCTCGGCGAAACCGGGGCGCCCGAGATTTGCGACCGCATCGCCGCAGTTCTCGGCCGAAAGGGACTCACTGGCGAGACGCCCCCATTCCGCAGCGAACAGCGGCTCCTGTTCGAAGCGCTTATTGCGGCCATGGCCTATCCGCCGATGTTGGCCTGTGCCGGCAGTGAGCGGTTTGCGATCGATGACATCATTGCGACCGGCCGGCTTGCCCCCGATTCGGCCGCGGTGATGTCCCGGCTGCTGCGCCTGCTCGAGCGGTTCGGCGCTGCGATATCGGACGCCCCCGGGTGGAGATTGTCGCCGCAAAACGAACTGCCCGAGGCGGCCGAGGTGTGGCGCCTGTTGCTGGCCGAGGCGCCCGAACTGGTCGGCGAGCTCGCCCTCGTCGCTGCTGCTGGCGAGGCCTTGCCCAAAATCCTGGCCGAAGGAACGGGGGCTGCCGACCTTGCGGGCAGCCCGATGGCGGAGCATCTGCTGTGCGCATCGCCGCCCAGCGCTGTCGGGCTGAATCTGGTTTGCGAAGCTCTCGCCGATATCGCGCGGGGCTGGCCGGCGGAGCGGCCCTTGCGAATCCTCGAGTTTGGAACCGGACGCGCCGCCCGTCGCGCGCTCGAGGTTTTGGCGCCATTGGGTCGGGAGGTCTCCTATATCGCCACCTGCCCGGAGCCGGAACAGGCGGCCCGGCTGGCTTTCGATCTGTTGCCGTTTGCTGGCGCCAGTGCCCGGCCGTGGTCGCCCGGCGGGGCCGAAGAAGCCCTGGACGAGACCGTGTTCGACATCGTGCTCGGCGTCCATGCCAGCGCAAGGTTGCGGCTCGACCCGGAGGCGCTGTCGGGCTTGCGCGAGCGCCTGGCCCCGGGCGGAACCCTGATCCTGGTCGAACCGGAGCCGAACCCGCTCTGGGACCTGATCTTCGGCAGCGATGTGCAGGGGGTGGCAGACGTCGCGCTTGACGAGGCCGCGTCGTCGCAGCGCTCCGCCGAAGCGTGGCCGGGCGCGCTGGAAGGCACCGGTTTCCTGTCGCCCCAAGCCGCGCCGATCGCTGACGGGCCGTGGCCGGCGGTGATTGTGTGGGCGCGGGCTGCACCGATCGCTGCAGCGATCAGTGTCGTCCCGATTCCGCCGATTTCCGTGATCCTGGTTGGCGGCGGGGATACCCTCGCCGTCTTGCACTCTCGGCTGGCGAGGGCGGGCCATCGGGTGACCGCGATCGGGGAGCACGGCGAATTGTCCGGAGCGCCGGCGGGAGCACCGGCGCAAACGGGCGAGAAGCCGCACGAGGCGATCATCTTCTTCGCCGATGCGCCGGACTCTGCCGAAGTCATCGGTCGGGCTACCGAACAGATTGAGGCGCTGGCGCGTCTCGCGACCGCGGCGGTAGAGCGGGACACGCCGCTTTGGGTGGTGACCCGGGGGGCGCAGCAGGGCATTGCCGGGACCGGGCTGGTGGGCAGCGCTCTGTGGGGATTTGCCCGAACCCTCGTCAACGAAATGCCGCGCCTCGAGCAGCGTCTGATCGACCTCCCGGCGGCCGATCCGGATCATTGCGCGGAGTGTCTTGCCGCCGAGTTGATGGCGC
>Ga0213875_10000223_pt1:0-40000 | contig 57822 bp, 59 predicted proteins | sample BarmaccomBMRX_R8_FD_160105 | JGI IMG/M metagenome (GOLD analysis project Ga0213875, IMG submission 160105) | Root-associated microbial communities from Barbacenia macrantha in rupestrian grasslands, the National Park of Serra do Cipo, Brazil - RX_R8 | ecosystem: Host-associated > Plants...
AAAGGCGGAGTGTGCACTAGCGCACGTAGTCTTTTTATCAGACTACGTTTGCTTTTTTAGCGCACTACGTCTTATCAGACTACGTTTGCTTTTTTAGCGCACGTAGTCTTATCAGACTACGTTTGCTCTCTCGCTTTCCACAGGGAACTACTTTTCATAGGCTGATCCGAATTAGGCTTAGGCTTTTTAGGTCTTCTAGGCGCGGGCATACCCTTTCTTTCTTCTGGCTAGGGTGGGGAAGGTCAAGTAGGAAGTAGTAAAAGGCCTCGGCCCCTTGGAAATAATGTAAGCCATTCGACGAATTCTTCGACCCTTGGAACCAGGTTCTAAATATCTGTTGAAGTAGTTGGTTGATCAATTGCTGTATCAGGGAAGGGAAGACTCGAACCAAAGTCGACTTATTCTTGATAAACCTTACCGAAAAGAATCTATAGGTCTTCTAGTAGTACAGCTCACCCTACCTCCGAATCCTGGTCCGTCCTTTGTCCTTTGATTCGCCAGGGCCAGTGAACCGCCATCCCCTACGGATAGAAGAGTATCGAATGAATAGGCTTGGTCAAAAGAAAGATCAATTGCAGTGACTACAGACCTACTTCTTTCCTCTACGGAAAATGACCTGATGAAACCTACTGGCATTCAGTAGTGGTCCATCACCAGCACCAAGAACTGCTTCCGTCATTCGATTACCTGCTTTCCGCCTTCAGATCTGCCTCACCTGTCGATTAAAGAATTCAACCAACTAGTTGGAGAAGTTCGAGCCCAACCTTGGATATCCAGTCGAGTGCCTGCCTTCAAAGATATGTTTTCATTTCGATTCGACCGCTCAACAACTGATCGGGAGGGGATCTGAGTCCACTAATGAAAGCGTCTCTCAATCAATCACACGAGAGGACATCAAAGTCTGCAAGAAATTCCGAACCTCAGTCTAAGAGGTTATAAAAATGAGAAGTTCCCAGTCTACTACGAGACCTTCGATCAATTCCAATTGTTCAGACCAAAGGAAGTAGATCACCTTTGACAATTCTTCTTCTGAGCCACCCGATAACCTAGAATAGCCATACCTTAGACTACTATCTTACTCGCAGCCTCAGCCTACATGTAGCACCTTAAGCAGCAATCAAAGGAGCATCGCCCCATCCACTGTGCCTTCGAGTCTTAGGCCAAGCTGCGGCAACTTTTTTCGAGGGGCTGTGTGTTAACGGCGTACATAGCGTAGCGTATTAGCCTACAATACACCCGGGCAGGGAAAGCTTCTGGCTGACTGCTCTACCCTCAGAGCTGCAACTTTTCAAGGGACGGAACAAAAAAGCTTCAATAGAATTTCTTATATCTGTGATGGTTTTAACAGGTGAGTGATTATAAGATTAACAGCCTTATTAGCAGCGGCTTGTTCTAACCCGTCTGCGTCCACTAGGAAATCATGTCCAGTATATCCACCAAGTATAACGTTCTTCACAGGGATCCAAGATTGGTAACTTGAAATCAAGACCCGCGACCAAATCATACAATTTCCACATCAGGCCAAAACGTACTAGATTATTATCTTTCCGAGTAACCCTCCATTGTCTATTGATGACTGGGGCCTCGAAGAACTCCTTGATGGCGACATCTGGAGCAAGACCATAGTACCAATGACAGTACTCTAACTTCATCCACTCTCTCAAGACAGACCATTCTAATCAGTCCTTCATAGGTAGTTCCTTGCCGCCATGTGTATCTTGGGCGGTAGGATTAACCGTCCGGAACACATCGTCCGCTATGATAGTTAACTCCTTAGGGGCCATCTCTTTACGAAGGAAAGCTATTAACTCACCTCGGAGATAGGGATTAAGTGGAGATCCACGTCCCAACCACAATTCGTCATCATGATTGAGAAGGGATTTCCGGTACATAGCGAGGACGCGGTCAAAGTGCGAACAGTTGTCATCTTGGCGACTGGTGCAAAAGTCTCATCATAATCAATGCCATATTGCTGCTGAGTGTACCCTCGAGCAACCAAACGAGCCTTGTATAAACAAAAAGAAATGCGCTATGTTGATTAATCTATGAAAGAATTGATAGGGCACTCGATCCTGGATGGCTTAACTGGGACTGAATCGGCTATAGCAGCAGCTATCAGCAATTTTTAGTGGAGGAGAAAGCGGATAAAGGAAGGGATGGAACTTTGATGAATATTCCTACCGGTCATTATCATATCATTCTTCTCCCCCGCATGCATAGATTTTCTTTATTCACCATCTGGGCCTCCAGATATCTATTTAGAAAATCTTCCTACTCCCCTTCCACCCCTACTTCGTCGGATCTACCAATAAAAAGATGGGGCGCGGATTATTCGCCTGCTTTCGCTTCCTTCCAAGCTATGATTCTGGGAAGTATGGTATCCGTTCTCTTTGGTCGTGTTCTTTCTTACTTTTGGCTGGTCGCGGCTTTGATAACAAATCATTTCCGTGATCCTTCTAGATCTGGAAAGGACCCTTGTCTCTTTTTTTTTTTAACAGGTCTTGGGTTTCCTTAGTTCTTGGCCTCCCCTTGCACATCCTATTTGCTATGGATTTGCGCCGAGCAAGTGTACCCAGGACGTAGGTTCACTGACTATGTGATCCTCGGTGACGATATCGTCATTGGGGATCGTTTGGTTGCAAGTGAGTACCGAAATGGACAAGTGTAATGTTAAGATTTACTTAGAGAAAGATTGAGTCTCTAAGACCTTAGAGTTTGCTAAGCGATTCTTTGTGTCTGGAGTGAGGGTGGACTGTAGTCCAGTCTCAGTTCGGATGTGAAGATCATTAGTAAACCCTATTGTATCCCCGCCATTCTTGTAACCGTCACTAAAGATTGATTGTTTTGTCTTTTAGTTGCTTATAGACTAGACCAAGGGGTGCCGGTTATCACGTGTATACTCAGCGCGCGATACAAAAGAGTCGTCATTGGCGTCGTCAGTTTTTGCTACTACACTCGCCGAATTCATCCTCTCCCTTTCCGATGTTGGTTGGCGGCTGCCACTCCTGAATTGCTTGCACTTTTGCCGGATCCATTCTAATCCGACCATGCTCTATGACATGCCCCAATAACTTAATCTTCGTTTGAGCAAAAGAGCATTTCGACGACATAGATCCCGCAACCTGGTAAACACCTTTCTCAAATGCACTGAATGCTCTTCCAAACTAGAGCTGTAAATGACAATATCGTCGAGATACACCACAACGAAATTATCCAGATAGTCTCGGACTACCTGATTCATTAGCGTACAAAAGGTTACTGGCGCGTTGGTCAAGCCAAACGGCATGACAAGGAACTCATAAGCTTCATACCTCGTGACACAAGTCGTCTTTGATTCATCCCCCTCTGCAATCCTGACTTGCCAGTACCCCGATCGGAGATCCAACTTAGTAAACACTCTTGCCTTGCTAAGCGGAGGATCGAAGCCCAGTTTTTCAATCCCTGCCCTTTTTCGTAACAAAATAAAGAAGAAGTAGGACCAAACCGAGAGTTAGTAGCATAAACAAAGATGGATTTGTGAATGAGAAATAATAGTCTCCTATCTTCATAGGAAGAAAAAAGAGGAATTCATATTGCTCAAGTGGGCTGGAAGGCGGCGGCGTAATACCCATTAGTTTAAGGGCATCTTGATAGGCTTGCCCGTCAGCTCCACGGCGGACTAAATCATTCCAAATTTCTTTCAGAAAATGTTGGCGCTTTCGCTATGTAATCGATCGGCTGCAGCAATCCGATCGCTCTCATCCGGAAACAAAGAATGATGTCCCTCACTCTCAATTACTGCATCCAATTTCTCTTTTATTGCGCACTGCAGCTCGACTACAAGTTCACTGTCCGGGTCTTAACCCGGATGATCTTCCAAAATCCCATCATTCTGCTCGGAGCCCGAGGATCTATTAGAAGATAGAAATGGTCTTATGGTTGTGTCTGCTGCACTAGATAGACTATAAAAATAACTACTTATAACTTATAGTAGTATTGTCAGTACTACTACTAGAGGGATATTTTTTAGAATCCGAAATGCTTGTTGTCGATGTTGATTGCGCAAATGGATTTCTATTTTCTGAGTTAGTACTGTCAGAATTGGCACTAGAATCACTACTTGAACTACTTGAATCAAAGAGGTTATTGTTGATAGGAAATGGTATCATTATCTATTTGCAAAGAAAGAAGAAAGAGATTATTCCCCGTCAGCTTGTCCAGTACCACCAGTACTCAAAATGCATCTCCTTCGCCCGCGCGCGTCTACCTGGCGTTGCCGCCTTGCATGCAAGCGAAGCGCTATTGGCGGCAATTAATAGCCCAAGCCGCGATGATTGATGCAGTCAGTCAGTGCCCTCGATTGTTCCAGATAGAAGGATCATGGCGCCCCGGAACCATGACATCCAGCAGCAGCATCTCCTTGCGTGCAAGAGACTTCTATGCCGGCCCTTATTCCCAGTTGAAAAAAAAAGCGGCAGCATGCTTCAACTTCTTTTCTTTGCCAACCAACCACTTGGTACCAAGCAAGCGGGGTTAGCTGTAGCGCTTTCAAAGTAGAAGAGTGGTCTCTTATCTTAGAAGTAGTGGTGTAAGAAGCGCGCTATCCTTTTTGTCTTGAAAGAAAGTGAGTAAGCGTAGCAAAGCGTATACGTTAGAGTTGTAAGCAGCCTAATAAGCCGGTTCAGAAAGTCCCCAGCGTCAACATACGAAAGAAAAAAGTCATGAATGCCAGTGTCCCGGAATAGAACATATGATTGATTGAATGAAATGGCTGGCGTGGCGAGAAAAGGAAGTGTTGGTCCCATGCACCATGCCTGCTGCCTGCTCTTGTCATGCAGGCTCCCCAGGCTGAATAACATTGGGGCTGTTTGCCTTTGGTAAAGATGGGGAAGACCTGCTCGTCCTTCCTATGGACGACCAAGCTCCCTAAACCTAATATATAGGGCAGGGCGTAGTTGACTTGATTTGTGGCAGTTCTTGTATAAGCGAGCAAATTGGCGCCCCCCTAGTTCTTACAAGCCTGTTCTAGTTCTGGCAGGGCTCCTCTTCTATCTAAGCGGGAGCAGGGTTCGCCCTCCGCCATTAAAGAAGGGGAGATGGAAGGGCAAGCGTGCAGAATGCAAGGCCTGTGTGGAAGCGAGCAGGCAGGAATGAAGGCTGCGAACGATAGACTGAATTGATCCTCCGACCACAAAAATGGAAATCAGGAAGAACAACATGAAATGAAAATTCGATGTGAAATGAAAAACAACTGCAAGCGCCTTCTTGACGGCCTTGGAACGTCGATTCCACGTAAGTGGAAGTAAGAATGCATGAACCAGGGCAGAGGAGAAAGGACGGAGCCGATCTTTGATCCAACAAAAGCCAGAAGAATAGGATATACAGATTGACCGGCACAAAAGCCATCTCCATCAATCTACTGAGGAGAGGGAGAGAAAAAGAAAATGGGAGGCGAACGAAAGAGATGTGTGGCTGAGGGGAGGCGAGACAGAAGGCATGCATGGAAATTCTTTCTGTCGGAGGTTCGAGAATAATTGAATTGAATAAGACGCGCTTGCGAAGAATTCATTACTGAGAAGTGGTGATCTCATCTCGTCTTGCTTGCTGGGAGAGAAGAAGCTTCCGGACCACCCTTTCCAGCCAGATAGCGAGCGATCACTCAGCAATGATACCGCCGGCCGGGAATAAGTACCTATCCCTTACGGGAATCGAACCCGTGTCTTCGACATGAAAAGACGATGTCCTAACCACTGGACGAAAGGGACCAAAAAATTCTTCATATACCTCAGCTCCGAGACAGAGAGAATCGAATTCGTTTTCTTTCTATACGAAATTCGACTCTTTTGTTCATGTTGGCGATTTCTGATGTGAATTTGGCACAGTAGCTTCGCTTGTTTAATATCGTGCAAGAACGGTTGTGGTTGTATTGGCTGCAAGCGGAACGTAGGCGCTGTAGGTCTGTGTTGACCATGCACTCTCGCCTCGTGTAATGTCGTATGTATGATAGAGGTGGTGTGGTGATTGATCTCAATGCGAGAGGCCAAACGAATGAATGAAGCCTGGATAGAGATCGTCTTCAGTCTCCAAGCCGGCCATACAACAACTAATAGATAGGCGAAGCAGCCAATAGCAGTCTGTTCTCGCCTATCGAGATCAGAGAGCAGGTTGCTTCCAAGCTCAAACCATGATCAACGGAATTCCTGCTTTTTTTTCTTTGAGTCAAATTAAGTTCAAAACGAACCCGCGAAGCCTCACGCGGCAAGCGAGATAAAGAAAGCAGCTGGACTGCCTTGTCGCGGGATAGTTTTTCTCCAATGATAGCAAGACAAAAGACAGGAACTCGCCCTTTGACACCACCCTTCGCCCTGCTGGTTTGGTAAAATGAAGGGTGAAATAAGGTTATCGAACCTATAGACTAACAAGCAGATTCATTTCCTACAACCGAAGTGGTCCCCTTCCATTGTTATGCGAACCGATGCCTGCCTACCCACTTCAACCAGATTCATTGCCCCAACCGCTTGCATTTCAACCAGATTCAACCGACTTCTTTTCAAATCCGTCTTTCACAACTCGATTGCCTATCAACTCTCATCAACTGCAAGATGGAAGTCTTTCTTCGGATTCAATCGAAGGTAGGGAAGTCGATCAATCTGCAAAGTCGAATAAGCAAATGTACATTCTTAGGTGCCGGAGCGGAGAAAGAAAAGAGGAGAGGGTTGTGATCTTTTGTTGACCTATATTAATGAAGAAGGAATTCATTCAGTACATTTCCACTAAGGAAGTCAAGTCTCATACGAAACTGCCTTGCCTCTGACGCTCGATGGGCCTTAGCGACCTTTCAATGACCTCATGGAGAAGTTCAGAGCTCAGTTCCGCTATCGCACTGAACGTATTCCGACTATCACTGATTTGTCCCTGAAGCTGAACTGAGGCAGGTGTGTGATACAAGGGAAGGCTATTCCAGTCAAGTCAAGTCAAGCGGATTCATTTCTTCAACTGACTGACGGGGATGGGGATTTTGACTGGTCTCCCAAACACAGGTGATTCATTCTCTCCAACCTTTGAAGTACGAGTACGCGCCCTAGAAAGTACGGGAAGTGAAGTACGATCCAACAACCGACCTTCCAATCCGAGTGCCACAGGTCCTGAGCAAAACACTTACCCAATCCCAAGTCCTAACCCATTCTCAAAAGCAAATAAGACTGCCAGTCGTCTATGGCCATCATCGGATCAAATCCCGCCTCTGGTCTCTTCCAGATCCTCTTCTTTGCAAGAGCGGGAGCTAGAGCTGCGGGCCGGTAAGCAGCTGTTCAAAACCTAAGGAACGAAGGGAAGGTGGGCGGAAGTAGGTGTGGTACGTCTGATGCTACTTTCAGGCCCCCGGGTTGCGGAATTTAGTCCCAAAGGCAGCAGGTAGAGGTGCTTAACGACCTTCTGTCGATCACGGCCCTTGCCTTAAGTGCCTATGGACGGTTGGGATTCTGCCGTAGATCGAGTTCTGGATGGGACGAAGGTCTGATCCTCGAACTCCCAGTCTATCTCAATTCCGTAACAGCTTCTGTAGATTGGGTCGGTTACGGTAAATAACCAAAGAACGAACCAAGGCCCTACTGCTAACCAGTCTTCTTTCCCTACTCCTTCTCCCTAGACCGACCCACCCACCTTTAAGAGAGTTGATGCTCCTCCCCGCCAATCAAGGCTAGTGGAGCGAAGGGAACTTCACTGCTGGCTCGTCCGACGACAAGAGAAGGAGGCGAGAAAGGACCTTGTTTTCCCCCGGTCTAGGCAAGGCAAAGGGATGTATAAGAACTTTACTATCGGAATCGTATGCAAATTCACTCTAAAATGCAAAAATACCAACTGATCGACATTGGCATGGTCATGATGACTTATAAAAAAAAGAATTTCTAAGAAAATGAAAATCCTTTGCCTTACTTTGCTTGCCGGCTCTAAGCCCACTCCTTACTACAGTAGCAGTCTCGATCTAGGGGGTACCAGCAATGGAATGGAAGATGCAGGTGGGAGTTCAGTGCTAGGAGAAGATTCAGCATATTTAGATAGATAGACGCATGGACGAGGCTACTCTTAAGGGTTTACTTTTATATGAAATAAAATAGCATGACGGGTCTGCCTGGGTTATCCATAGATCCAAGTAAGCGGAGCCAATGTTGGTTTTAGAGCTCGTTTATCCATAAGCAAACAATTCAAGTTCCAGATCGATAGCCCGTTGAAGTAGCAGTTATTGACCCAGTAAATGATCCAGTCGCAGTCCCAGCTTTATCAGATCATATTTCAATATCTACTTCTAGATCAAAATCTATACTCGCGGATAGATCCAGTTTTCCAGTCCGTCTTGAATATCCAATTGAAAATCCTCCAAATCCATATGCATACATATCCTCAAGTCCTATAGCCAGTTTACAAAGTGATTGATACCATGGAGGGAGATGCAGATCCACTAGAAGCCGAGTTGCCAGATACGAGGAGATAAATATTGAACCAAAAGCTGTGGTTAGAGCAAGGTTAGGAAAGGCAGCACCAACCAATTGTAAACCCGGTCAATCAAAGATAGCATTAGGTGGGGAACCGTCCAGAAATCTTCTTTTGGATTGTTTTTGAGGTAGTAGCAAACTTCCGACCAAGCTAGGTCTAAAAAGACCTAGCTTGCTCCTGTTGAGATGGCTTGTAAATCTGGAAGAAGATCTCTTGGCCTGCGGTAGGGAGCTTGAGAGTAATATGCCTTGACCAAAGTGGATTATTGGCATCTCTCAAATCTTGTCACCCCGCTTCTCTATAAAGGCAAAAAGGGAGGAATCCCGTCCGCGTACATATTATTCAGACCAACAGATCCTTTTCTGAGAGTCCAGACTAGCTTTGCTGACGAGATTGATTAGTGCCGCACTTTGAGACCTTAACTGCTTCCCGGTACGGAAATAGCTGTCCCATAGAAGATAGGCTTTCATTCACTCCGCTCCCTCAGCTCAATTTGAATCGTTTTTCGCTATGTTCGCAGGCAAGTGAGACGATCCATCAATGCCCTAATCTGCTTCGAAAGAACCGGTGTCATCCAAACATGGTGAAGAGGTGGCAACTGGATCAATAGCTGAAACTTCTACTGGGTTCGGCTTGCCCAACTGTCCAAGCTCAAGGGAGACTTTCACAAGTAATGGAAAGTGAAAAAAAAAAAGAAAAAGACTCTTTCAGCTCATGCGCAAATATCAGTTCAAGCCCGAGTTCGCTCCAGAGCAGCTAGTGCCAGTATTGGAGTGCGGGATAGAAAGATTTCGTTAGGAGCAATTCTAAAGCGGAAGTAGATCCGACTAGACCTTTCCAACAGTACGGTAAGGGTACCTACCCTCTTGAACCAGGAAGGGGAGATTCCTTATCAGTCAGGAGGGAGTTTTATTGTCTACTTAAGGGTTTGAAAAGTATTCGTAAGGTCTATGGAAAGGTCATCTCTAGAATCCGATCAGGAGTAAGTTGGTGAACCATATGGATCTTCTGTAATGAATACGATGTGAATCCAGGCCCCTCATTCAAAAACTCAAGGCTGTGGGACGATTCCTTCTGCTTAAAGGCCAAATGGTCCCTCCCTTTGAATCCAACCCATTGGAGAATGAGGGTTGGCCTTGTTTCAGTCCGCACGGTAAGGTTAGTCTTCTTTTCGTCTTTCTGGAAAAGATTCTTACTGACCTGATTGATGAAGAAGAGGAGATTGTTGAGCTGTTAAGTACAAGTACGCGTCATTTCAATTGCAGCCGCTTACTTTATGAGCCTATTAGGTGCTGCCGCACTACGGATATCGTGGCGTGTCCACGCTATTCTCCCGGCCTTCCATCTTGCCCTGCCTTTGTAGCTTTTTTTTGTCTTCGCCCTTCGACTTCCGGCTTCGGTCGGCTTTTAGACGAAAGTGATTAAAACATGCCTTGCCTTCCGCCACTTTCGGATAAGACTAAGTAACTTTACCAAGACAGGCTACGGCCTGACTTTGAAGCCGCAGCTTACACGTGTAACTCCAATTAATTAATCAGCAAAGGATGCTTTCATATTGACGTGGTTGTACAGGCCCAAGCCCTACAGACAGTTTGGAGGAAAACTGCGATAGGATGGGAGGAGAAAGACCTCTTTGGCTTTGACCATACCTTTTTTGTGATCCCAGCCTTCGTTCCATTCAGGAGAGACAATCGAAATCCATTGCATGATCTTTTTGACCCTTTCGCTTTAAAAGGTAAGAATTCTCTCTCTCGTCAGAAGAAGACTTTGAGAGGCCAATTTCGATCTGGGCGAAGTGTGATCTAACGATTGTCAACCTCTGACGGGTACATGACTTGAGAACCACCCTTTGCTACTCGGACTAGTGAACTCTAGTTCTATGGTTGATCACAGCAGTTTTCGGAACTTGACCACTCGCTGACTGGACGGCTACTCTCGTAGCATACCGTGCTGCTCTGGTTGTAGGTTCTACTAGTTGCTTGGTAGAAAATCACTGGTTCAAGCCTCACTTCGAGGAAAGGCCCTGATTTCGGCATCTTCTGCAGCACTTCTGACAGTTCGTTTTCCGCTTTCCATGCTGATTCTTTCGACTCTATATCCATACCTGCTTCAATGAACGCAGGGAAGAAAGGTCATAAAAAAGAAGGGTTCCGTACGTCCAGCCTTTGCTGGACCTGCAGGAATAGAGAAGGCAACCGGGCTTTCGTATCCACATTTTTTCATGAAAATGAGTCTTCCTTCCAAGCCTAGTGAAGTAGTCCCACTGGTCGTCAAAGCCCTGACGAAGAATGAAAATTCCTAAAAGAAAAAGAAAGGCAGGTAGAGAGAAGGGCTAGTTCGCTAAAAGCTTATCCCCGGGCCCGGAAAGCAAAATAGTGAGGTATAAAACCCCTTCCAAGGGCATTTGCTATGTCATATTCACTGTGGAATTAGGATACGTTTTAGACTTAGGGCTTGACTTCTGTCTGACTATCCTAGTGCTGAAAGAACAAAGCTATGGATCTTTTTTCTGAAAAGAAGGAGTGTGAAACCCTTACTCCATGGGCTTGAGTTAGCTACTGCACTGACAAGGACAGGGGTTTACCCTTTCACTGGCGTAAATCAAATTTTGCCCCTTTTTTAGTTTACCTGATTGCCTAAGGGACTAATGAAAAGAAACTGATAGACTTTCTAGCTCTCCCTAGAGCGGAACCTATTCTCCTTTCTTTCAGCTGCTATCCCGGATTGACCTTTTCTCTTTGATTGCCTAAAAGGAAAATTTCTATTGGCTTTCTTCCCTTTGTGCTTGACCCTTTACTCTTGATCTAGCCTGCCGCCCTAGCTGTTCTGTTGGCTTACGAGATTGACTTTTCTAACTCGCTTTCAAAGAGAGAGCTTGAAAGGCTTCTACAAGGGAGCAAAATACTTCTACTTTTTCGTAAGAGCTAAGAGCCAGGGACTGCGAAAGGCTAACTTGATACTGTCTTAGACAAGAGTTTAGAATTAGGACCGACAGCAAAGTCAAATCAAACAAAAAGGACAAGATAGAAGTATTTCTATCTAAAACAATAAGCACAGATTGATTTTCAATGGAGCATGCCTATTCTATAGGGTCAATAGGTAATGAGGTAATGCATATTCTATTTTGAGAGGGGAATCACTCCTATTATTTAGGAGTAGGCCCGAGGGTATTACTGGTATTTAGGAAAACAGATAGTCCAGGCCATCTATCCCCCTTACCTTAAGCCGCTTTATTTCGCTCCTAAATTCAATTCAGTTAAATAAGTGAAAAAGGGATGGCGAATGACTTCAGGGCTTCAAAAAGAGATGAACATTGGGTTGGCAGGGAGATCAGTGGCAGGCTCGGATAGACCCAAAACTGGAAAAGAATGCGCTACTTGCTCTAGTACTCTTTCCCGCTCCTTCTAAGTAGCACTCGAGAAGGTAGATGGACTGGAGCGCGATGCCCTTAGTCAAGAAAGTGGATCACTGACTGGGAATAGTTCAACAACTCCCTCGAAGACAGAAGGAACTGAACAAAGATGAAATCCAACTCCAACTTCCAATCAAAGACAAAACCCAGGTAAAGCGGAAGGCTAATCTCTTGGATTAGGATTGGCATTGGTTAGAACTGCCTAAAAAAAGGAATTCTAAAAGGTTTCCGACATATTCTCCAGGCACGAGCACTCTCTTGATTCCCCAAAGGTAAAGGGGTACTGGGCACTCGCCTGGCTCAAAATACTCTTTCTTTCTCACAGGAACACTAGCTTCCATTCCACGAACTCCTACCTTCAAAATAAAGACATCCGGAGGAAAAGATATAGAAGGAAATCTCTCCAGGGTATTCTATTCCTATCCCATCGAAAGAAACTTGGATCGTTAGCTCAGCCCTTTCAATCAAAACCCAGCCCCTTCAGAAAAAGAGATAGCCCTAGCGTGCTTGTACTACTTTCATGCTGGCTTGAAAAACGAATTTTTCAGATATTCGAAATCACTCGAGAAAAGCGATAGGAGAGCGAACTTGCTAGCTTGCCTAAGCGCTTGCTGGATTGCCCTTGCAACAGTCTCTTTACCTTTCCTCTAATGATCCTTTTCCACTGCCTTTCTTTAGAATGAGGGGGATTCATTCAGCTGCAAGGATGGTAGATTGGATCCTTCTTCCTCGGCAGACTTGCCTGAAGGACATCAGCGCATTGCCTCACAGCTTCTTCTCAATCACTTTCTATTGTATCTTAGAGAGTGATAGGCTATCTCGAGTCGAGTGAGGCAAGCTAAGAGAAGAATAAGAGAATAATCAAGAAAGGCGTGTGTTTTCAAGTGGTTCAAAGGCTATCTCCGAGTGAGGAAGTGAATCAGAGAGCAGCACAGAATAGGCATAGGCTGCGTGACCCTTCTGAAATAGAAAAAGGAATTTCTGGAGTCAGATCAATAGTATAAGAATAGGGCAAGGGATGCGCGGGAAAGGTATTCTCCCAATAGTCAAAAGAATCCGAAATGGGACTGGTGAGGGAAAGACCTTACTTCAATCTTTTTCTCTAACAGGCGATTCGTGGCATAAAGGACAGATTCAGAGCTCTCCCTTATTGTTGGAATGGGATTGATGGACGAGGCTCTGCAAGACCTTTACCCACCTTCCTAACCCGTGGAACCTGCTTGCCCGGTGGATGAGAAATCGGAATTCGCCCTCCAAACCGGATTGTTGAGCAGGAAAGAGGAGATCGGAGTCAAAGGGAAGGATAGCACCAAAGCGAAAGGCCTAATCTGCGGGAAGGGGATACGGAATACAAGTCAATCGAAGAAGCAAGGGATGACCCTTTCCAGATGACCGATAGAGGTTCTTCCTTTTACAAGAAGGAATAAGGGATTCGCTGCTCTAGACTTTTCTATAGTGGAATTCACTCCTAGGCCTTAAAATAGAGCACTTTCTCGCATTTTGACAATCAAATTTTTCACTATCGAAAAGAGGGCATATAGCCCGAGTCCTGAATACAGGAAAGACCGATTACGACTGTTGCAAGAGTGGAAACCCTTTTAGACAAAGGACGGGAATCGTACTGATAGATAAGGAATTCCACATAGCGAATTTCATTTCCTCTAACTCCTCTGTCTACCTGTATCCGAGTGCTTAACAGTTTGAGAGATCTTTCATAAAGAAAGAGCATATCGAAGAGACCAAGCACCGGGATGAGCCCAAAGCAAGCAACAGGGGTTGGTGATAGAGTAAGATGATGCTACATCTCTCTTCTCCCTCTCACATTCATCCCGGTCTTCCATCACTAGTTGCCGGAGGACTCAAAGCGTGGACGTCATAGTGCCGGCTCTCATAGTCGGTACTCGGAGTTTGATCCTTGGAGACGCATTGACGTGAAGCAACCCGTGGTGACGTTCTTGGGAGCGTGAAGGTTTCATTCCGCGGAATATAGGTAGGTTCCATCACTCAATAAGCTTGCTAGCTGGAAAGCTCACACGCTGTCCACTGCAGGTAGGACAGTGTTAATCAAATGAGTTCTGAGCGCGATCCCTTCTCATGTGATGGCACCCTCCATCTTTCCTAAGAAAAGCATGCATAGACTCAACCAGATCCAGCGACAATTCTGGTAGGGTAAAAGGTCTGTTGGGTTTCAGTGAGAAGTTGCGTCAAGTAATGGTTCAACGGGTCTGTTGGTTTCAGTTATTTGATAGAGGTGAGAAAACGCAAACCTTCCCTCTTTCTCTTATTTTGGGAACAAGAACTTGCGTCAGCACAGTAGGGTTGCAGAGGTACTCAAAACCAGGTCTGGCTAAATAGGAGTATGCAGCATCAGCAAATGTGTGACCGATCATCGGTCGGATGAGACATGTCACTGGCTGAAATTTGACCCAGCCTGCTGTGTTTCAGTGATACTTGATAACCAGCAATTGTAGCCAGTGACAACATGTTCCAAGTCCAATGGTTTGTAATGGGTCATGAGGCCAGTTGAATCCATAGGTGAAGAGGAAGAGCCACGAAAGCTACTTCATGTGTGATGGCAGGCGAACTGTTCCAATGGAGGAGGATATTCACTGGAGAATCTACTTCATCATGTTGCCATCGTCTGAAACTAGATATTATTATATTGAATATATATCAACACCTTTCGCAAAAAAGAAAAGGAATCGGAGGCATAGACGGAAAGAGGTTAACGATTTCACATAGAACCACAAACAAAGAATAACAGAAGGATTGCGAACCTTCACCAAAGCAGACAAACCCGAACCCAAGCCGGACACCAATCAAGACTGAAACGGAAAGAAAAGTCCAATAATTCAAGTAAACCGGAGGAGAAAAAAACGTTCGAATTCTAAATCAAAATGCGCCTAGAACGATCGTTTTGATGGTCACACACCACACACAACCAATTTGAGCAGCGACTCAATAAGTGCGCAACAAGTCTCTGTATTAGGTTAGACTTCCTCTTTTCATGACAGGACTTCATTGATTACAAAACTTCAAGCCGAAAAGCCCGCGATCCACTAGTTGGGGACAGTTGTGGTTCTCATCCACGTCGTGAGTAATGCGCAGTAGCAACTGTGAATTGCATAGAATATCTCTCTTGTTTGCCGCTCTGAAAGTCAAGAAAGGAATCGCTACTTCTTTATGTTTGATACCAGGCGGTGTGCCGATGGTTCTTGTATTGCTCGCCTTCCCGCTATGAGAAAAAAAAGAGAGCACCCTATAAGATAAGAGAGAGACCTGTAGCTAAACCAGCTTCTCGTGCGTTAAACGCTCGATTTCGGGCCTTTGAGCGAGGATCCGCATTCTCGCCAGCTTCCGTTTTTCATCAGCCCGACTAGAGCTTTAGGCAACTGGTTCCACTAGTCTTGTCTTCAAGCAGAAGGCGATAGACCATCAAGCAAGGAAGAAGCGACTAGTGCGTCAGCCAATAGCCGCCTAAGGCTAGCTACCCCAACTCAGAGAGCTGCCCTCTAAAAAGATAGAGAATCAATGCGGGCGGACTTGTCGGATCGAAACCGCTTCTTCGGGATAAAGACTGACTGATTAGACGTTTCGAGCAGCAAGTCTTTGTGGGAGAGACGTCCCTTAGGTAAAGGCGTTGGCATGCACTCACCTTCCCATGGTGGTTCGATCTGCAGATGAAAAAGAAAGGCTGCTGCTGCCTGAGCTAACCCAACTGCAAGCCGAGCTGCTAGAGATGCTACAGCTGCTCAGACACCTTCAAGCGCCCTAAGGGATTGCACAAGCAACAAGTCCCATTTTAGCTTGAAGACCCTCCCACCGCCCTTGCTAAAAGATTTTGGAAACAGAGCCCTCCGTCTATTCACGAAAACGGCTTTGGATTGGTCTCATAGGTGTTTGCCTATAATAGAGCTCAACTCATCTTTCTCATTAGTGAGGGCAGGTTTCTGATGGCACTGTAAGAAGCAAGGAGGGAGATGTATGTGGGAGTTAGGATCGACCTCGCACCATTGACGACGCTATGCCTCGCTCTTCTATCAAGTGAAGAGCTCGCCTCCGCTTCACAGGAAGGCTACCAAAGGGCGCTAAGCCTGTTCCATTTCTCATTTCACGATTTGGTTAGTGTGAAGTAAGACCCGAAAGAGGGGAGTGACGACCTCTCCGCCCTACAACTCAAGAAGGGTGTGAGACGAGGCGAGCCCACCTATGTAGCCACACTAAGAGAGAGCCCCAATGATGCTGATCAGGGCCCTATCCCTGAGTCTATACTTCAAGTTATTGAGGAGTTCCAAGATGTTATGCCCAAGGAGCTCCCCAAGTCTTTGCCGCCGCGTCGAGACTCCCTTTCGAAAGTGAGATCACCACCGGCTTTAAGAAGAGGGAAAGATCACTCCTAAATGCAGCCGTGATCAACTATATATACGATAGCACCAGATGCGGTCGGACCGGATCTAAGGCCCAAGTAGCCCCCTGTACGAGAAATGGTTATGAACTGACAAGGAAACCCCCTTCCGCGGAACACCATCTTAAAGAGTGAAGTCAACATAGTCGGCATCAAGACCTGCTTTCTTTTATTTGCTCTTCTTTCTCATTTTTTGATCTCATTTTTTTAATTAAATGATGAAAAAGCTGCTTGTGGAACTGCCATTGATGCTATCTTGGATGAAGAGAGGGTGATTGACACTCAAGTGCCTGCAACGTGCCCACTCAGTACCAGAAATGCCTTCGCACTGCTGGTGAATGATAGAGACGCAGAAATGGATCATGAAAATTCCGAGGGTCAAGAACATGAAGACAAGTGAATTGCACAGCCTACTGACTCCAATCCAAATGCTGAGGAGGGTGCAGCTACCATTGAACATCAGAAGCCAGTCATATAAAAAAATCAAAGCCCATATTGCAGAGGGTCCGAAGGAGGTGAACCTGCTGCAACCTCCTACTCCTAATAGAATGAATGAGGACCGGATTCCAGTGTTAGGCCAATCAGATGAGAGAAGCTGTAAAAGAATCAAATCAGATGATGAAAAATGTTGGCCAGGAGCATGAAGAGGACTGCACAGCCTTTTGAGCCAGCTCTGAATGATGAGGAGACTGAGGACAGTACTGCTCACCTTAAGCAAGTTATTCAAGCACAAGATCATACCACAGAGGTGACAAGTCAGCCTGCGCAATCAATTGCCCCTCCTAAAAGACTTGCCATGGTCAATGAGGCCTGGCATTCCGAGCTAGGCCAGTCAGACATGAGCAAGAGTAAAAGCGGAAACTCAAAGAAGAAGAACAAAGGCAAAGGTGTGAGCTCCCCTAACTCTGAAACTACCAAACAGAAGGGGGTCAAGACAAGAAGCATGAAGGAGAACCTCAGTAAGGAGGAGTGCAAAAAGACTTTCCAAACGTTTACCCCATTAAGATAGTGATGTGGAACGTCCGAGGTATGAATAAGAAGGAGAGACAAAGGGAGGTAAGGGACCTAATCAAAAAAGAGAAACCAGATCTTGTAGGTCTAGTCGAGACTCAAATCAGAGAAAACAAAAGTGCTATTGCTGCTAACAGTATTTGGGGAGGCATTGAGTATTTGATCAACTACGACTCCAATCCGTCAGGCAGAATTTGGGTCATGTGGGACCTGATGACTTATAAAAACGTCTAGTCTCCCTCACCATTGCGAGCGATGCTAAGCAATGCTCCTTGGTTACCCTGCCAAAGACGCACAACAGGGCCTTTTGACAAAGACCCGGAAGGACTCCCTTCCAAGAGAATCCGCCAACCTCGCGTACCTAAACGCTCGGTTATAGTAAATAAATCATTAAACATGGTTTATCTATAATCGAGTGTTGGGCTATTGCGCGAGGATACTCGTCTGAACCGTAGGGAAGAGGATCCCTTCTGGAACCATTCCACCTACGGAGGAGAGGCGCTTGGTTAGTCAGACCAAGTAGTCACAAATCCGTAGCTTTCCACACTAAGGATCTGCAACGTTAGGTTATCTAGCTAATACACTTTCGTGCCCAGCTAGCTGCCTTCGAAGCTTATCCTAAACCAACTTACTAAGCCAGCTCAGAATACGCCGGGAGGTGACCAAACCGGTTTGAACCGGATGGTGCCACCGATCATAAGAATTTTTTTTAGAAAATTTTTCTTTCTAAGATCGGAAAAGGTAGGCGAACAGAACACAGACTTCAAGTAGGCAAGCAGCGAAGGAACGGCTTCTTCTCTTTCAAGACTAGCGACCAGTGAACACTCTTCTTGTTCACTTTTCAGGCATAGTTGGAATCAAGATTCCATCACCTTAGCCTCTCGGTTTTCCTTTCTTTAGATTAGAAAGCGCATTAAAAGCTGCTTAAACAAAGCGTAAACGCACAATCAACTCAACGGAAGGTGACTCGAAGTATGAGGGCTCGCCAAACGAATCGAGTGAGTGTGTTGACCTTCGGTCTCTTATCACTCTTCTGTTTATCCGCTTCCTTTCTCTCGTGCTCCTCACCCGAGGTCCACATCGTTCACTCCTGACCTGACAGAAGCTATGAAACCATCCAGGGGTGACTAAGCCCGCGAATCGAATCATTATGCTCTAAAAAAGGAAGAAGGGAAGCTCCAATTGAAAACAGCACTACTGTTAGTAAGATAGCGATCCTGGCAAGCGCCAGGGGCACAAGCAAGCGCAAGAATCAAAGCAGGGCAGGGCGGTGGGCTTAGACAGCAAGCAAGCGAGAAGGAAGCCCTCGCCTAAGCACCTAAACGCACTGGCATACCACTCCAAGCAAGGAGGGCCCTAGTGCTCTGTGAGGAAGTGAATCTGAATCTTGAAGCCAAGAAGACCAACAAAACAATTTTCTGTTTAACTCCTTTCACTACAGCTGTTTCATCAACTACAGCAATATCCGATGTAGCGCATTCTCCGTCTTTCGCATATCTTCACTACTGTCAGATAGCTAGTAAGTAGTTCTAGCATTTCCAGTTGTGATAGTTGTTGTCCGAGCTCTTGTCCTTCCTCTGTGATTCATGACAAAGAGTATAGACTAGAGTTGCTTTCCCGAGTGAAACCATTCCCCTCTCCGAACGAACACTACGAATCTGTATGCTCCTGCTTTCCGGGAAGGCAGGTCCGGTTAGTCCTTCTCCAATTAGCATCTCGCCTGATCGTCTGCTGAGTGAATAGCAGCAAGTGCTAGTTCAAGTCAGTAATCATTTGATGCGCGGGATCTGTACTGTGACGAATAAGATAAGAAGAAGGAAGAAGTACTACGGATATCAGAGCTATAGTTTAAGTGATTCAAATCAGTGAACTGTACTCGTCCAAGCCTGCGGGTAAGGTTCACCAGACCGGGCCCAAGGAAAGTAGAGGATTCGGATAGGCGAGTCAAGGCCTTTGTGTGAAAACTCTATCTGTCTCAAATAGAGATGGGGAAGGAAGGAAAGCGACTCTTTTCTTTTTCACCAGGAACATGAACGGCATTCGTCAGACTTGAGCAGTAGGTTTCGACTCGGTCAGCTGTCTTGATGAAGATTGCTTTCAGCCAAAGATAATTAATAGATTTCGGGCTCGCACCCTCGATCCGATCAACGAAAAGAAATCCTGAAATATTATAGATAATAATCGAAATCGTTCAGTACGCTAATCTTGACAGTTTCCATTTTCGATTGAGAAAGCGGCGGGCCCAGTGAGCTCTCCAATAGTGCACCGAAACGGGGCCGGAGAGACGGTAAACCTTAGATCGGCTAAGATCTAATTGAACTGTCTTTGATTGAGCGAATCCTGCCCGACCTTAATTTACTTTTTTCGAGTCCTCGTAGCGCGTTAATTTATATAGAGTTGTTCCTTCCAGAGGAGTAGTCTCTTTCAAGTTAGTGAGGTGGTCTGGACGGACCGTCAATACTTGATAGTTTTAGTCATTGATTTAATGGAAAGTACTAGTTCAGTGATAGTGCTGGAAAACTCAGATGCTACACACATGGGCTGGAAAGTCTCTCCTTTCAGTTCTTTACATGAGAGTTGACCGACTCAACCCAAGATTTTACCGGACATACATATCAGACCTTTGAAGCTGGAGCTGAGCTCGGACCGAATAAATAATCAGTTCCAGATTCAAGCGACATTCCACCTTTCCGAATTCACCAAAAATCTCCTTTGAATTCCTCATTGAATTTCATTTCGCACCGGAAACTATTCTAGGAGAAGTTCGAATCCGTTCCCTTCGGATATTGATCGGTCTTGGTTTGACATGGTTTACGCGTTACTGGTTCCCGGAAGAGTCAATTTCTCCATTAGCTAAACCCTATCTTAGCCTACCTTTTGACTCGTATTTTGTTCGTACACAATCAACGGAGGCCTCCCCGACATATGTTGCAACGTCTTCAATAGCATGTTCTTACTTCGTCTTTCCCTTAATAAGTCATCAAATTTGGTGCTTTTCGATCCCCAGTTGCTATGGGGAACAAAGGACGAAATACAATCGATTCCTCCATTTAAGTGGTTCTCGCTTCTCCTTGTTCCTGTTCCTAACTCCTCCCCGGGTAGTTCCCAATGTTTGGCACTTTCCATACTTCGTGGGTGCAACATCAACAAATTCGCTAATGATCAAGTTACAACCTAAGATCTATGACCATATTATGTTAACTCTTCGTATATCGTTCATTCCATCGATATGCTCCCAGGTACCTGTAATTGTGATCCGTTTGCCAGAACCAAGGGTTCTTTCTGTGGAAACCTTCACGAGCAATCGTCGTTTTTTGATGGTTTTTCCGCTTATCACAGCTGCTCTTTCCACACCTCCGGATATCTGGTGCCAAATCGTGGCCCCTTTCCTTATTTCTTCGATAATAGAGTTGGCTATCTCTGTGGCATCGATTGTACAAGTTGTTCGTGAAGAGGGCTGGACAAGTAGAATGAGGGAAAGCGGCTCTATCGACAAAAAAGGGGACTAGAGTAGCCCCAAAGGAACCTGGCAAAAGTAAAATTCAATGAATTCCCGAGCAATTCTAAACCAACATATGCGATTCATTCCCTGACAGATGAAAAAAAAAGACGCAAGCGCTGCAGGATGAGTGATACATCCGGCGAGCGCCGGTGAAGAAGGCAAGCAAGGAGCTCGGGCATTGAACTATTCCATCAAGCAAGAGAAAGGAAGCAAACAGGCTTGAAGGCCTGGAACCGAACCGCTTTGCGGAGCGGATCAATCTTCCGTACCGCGCGGACTGCGTTGGCAAAGCCAACCTCTTCCTCAAAACATCCGTTGGAAGGTTCGGGGACCAAGGCAGATGACCGAAATCAAGAGGTTGGGGTCTGCCCCTGTGCCCTTCAAGCACAGAAAAATGGCTTCGTCCGTAAGTCCACATGTCGATCGCAGAGCCAACATCAACATTTCGCTATCCGCTCGTTCCTGCGGGAAGCGCTAAGAGCTAAGCCAAAGATGTCGTGGCGAAGGTTATACTTAATTAAGTCAGCGAAGCTTATATCCGAGGCTCTCAAAAAGGGAAAGACCCATGGACAGAGAGAAGGTTGCAGAAGTGCTTCTAGATCTCATGGAATAAGGAAGAATGAAAAACAAGACTTTCCATCACTGGAAACTATGGAAATCTTGGAAGATTCCCTGAAGTCCATTAATTGATCTGCTCCTGATCGGAATGAGAACAACAAAGATGACATTAGTATCTGTGCAGATATCACCGTGCTCATCAAAGTCCTTCCTGGCGGCCCACAGGTCATCCTTAATCATCTCCTAGAACTCTTGATAGAAGGCGATAGGAAACCGCCCGGGAGCGCGATCCTGCTCCAAGCGATCAGTCCTTTGATCTAAAAAATAGAGAATTGATGAAACTTGTCCTCAGCCGAAAGGGAAGGAAGATAGAGGTTGGCAGGCACCGGCCGGTAGCCTTGATCTTTGGTGGCGTCGAGGAAGGAGTGTTTCCACCCTATGGCGGATGGGCTACCAACCCATCACAGCGGATCGCTCAAAACGACTGCTGTCCATGAGGCAACTAGTCGGTTAGTGGTATTTGGGCTGTCCAAGGGAGAGGATCCCAAGTCCTATACCACTGATATGATTTAGTGAACCTCACTCCTTCTACTTAGGGATGTGGTAGTCCCTGGTGTGAAGAGAGTCCTAAGTTGGTCCTTAGGTGCCTTCCTATGGGGGTCACATGATGACCCTCAAGTGGGCGAGGTTGGGTGTGTGAGTCGGGGTATTCTTCGTCAACAGTTGTTGACTGGAGTAACCATTGGGTGTCGCGGAAGCCCATTGGGAGTGAGGATCAGTGTAAGGGGGCAGTCCGGTTGTTAACCCGGCCTGGCTTGTCCTCTTCCACCCCTTGCTACCATAAAAAGGAAGCAATATATATAGGGCGAAAATGCGACAACAGTTTGATAAGTTACTCCGAATATCACCCATCCAATGGCAGAGAATCTTGGAAGATTCTCGGCTACTCAGAGGTTACCTGAATAAGGTTATTCTTTTAGCCACGGACGGACTGACCAAGGAAATGTGCATAGGGGCTTACTTGTTCAGTAAGCAGGTAATAAGGCTTGTTCGCCGCTCAGGTTTTCTGTTCACTGCCCTTTATTTAAGTGTGCATGTTCCCTGCAGCGAGCCTATGGGGGTTGTGTGAGCCCTCATGGTGAACATCCTTGTCCTGTATCCCTAACACGGTCAGGATATCCCCGGATAATCCCTTCCTTCGTACGGAAACGTATGATGAAGGGGGATGATAAGACATATATATGGGTCAAATTGTTCTTGTCGTTCTTCTCTCTTAGCAAAGTCATTTTAGTAGCTAAGAGGATCCGATCAAGCACATTTGCTTCCATTGTCAGTCCTCCGGACGATATTGACCAGGTTATCGGTTTATGTGGAGAGCTGAAGAGTCTTCTTCAGCCCTTACTGAACCGATACCTGCCCTGGCTACCACGTGTCCCTCTTAACCAGGGGATGACGTGGGATCCTACCTGGAAGGCATTGCCTACTCACCACCTGAGTGGGGAAGTTCTTCGTCGGCGAGCTCAAAGGAAAGGGCCAGTAAACATAAAGTCCCTTTTTACTGCCTTGCCCTAGGAGTTATCAAGCTGGTACTTCTTGATGCAGTTTGTGCATCAGAAGGGGGAACAATTCTCACAAGGGTGCTTGTGGCAGCCCTACGTAAGATATGCATTCGACACCCGAAATAAGGACATCACTAATATCAACCTTGAGTGGTTTGAGAAAGTGCTTGGTCCGTACTTACCGAGTGTAGAACAGTTGTCACTTCAGTGCGGGATGCAAATCCCTGCAGTGTGTGGTCGACTAGGTATGAGTGTTGAGGGAGGGGGCAAAAGGAGCAAGCGGAGTCTAAAAAGACTACGCGCGCTAGGGAAAAAGACTAGGTGCGCGTCTGAGCCGCCCGTAGCCTTTTCACTCCGCCTTTTTCCCTAGCCCGAGCCGCTTCCCCTGTAGTTGTCAGCTCGTTCTTGACAAATCCGATTGTCATAATCTGGAGTAAAAGGATTCGAACCTTTGCATGCCGGTACCAAAAACCGATGCCTTACCACTTGGCTATACTCCATACGGTCGGTCCCTGGGGAGCCAAAAACCGAAGCAGGGCTCGAAGAAAACAAAGCGGGAACAAGTTACTTGTTCTCCCTGACGGACCAACTACAACAAGCTCGCGACTCTAATAGAAAGAGGTCTGCTCTATTTGCTTGCAATGCCTTGCCTATCAAAGTAGCCTCCCGCCTTTCATCTTGAACTTGTGGAGCTTCAGGCCAAGAAAGAAAAGAACCTTGGTTCCGTTGCGCCCTGTATTCCGAGGTTTCGCGCGGTTCGATCCTCATCCGATAACGTACAATGGAGTAAATCATTTGCAGTCTTTTTCGGCAGGCAGGACCGTCGGGAAGTAGCGCGTGCCAGCATTCACTGGTGGAAGGACTGGCAGCAGCGAGAGCACCATAAGAGTTGGCATGGTCGGAGCTACAGTCCCCATATCCGTCTCTACTCTTTCTGTAAGAGACTCCCTCCCGCTCCCAACCAACCTTTTCCTTTGAAAGGTCTTCTACCTTTGGCTGAGGGATATGAATCTGGATCCCGATCTTGTCTCACACCGTAGTGGTTCTGTGACCGCGCTCGAAATTGGATGAGGGGTCAACAGGCATTGGTTCAAAACACTGGCTGGCTGCTATTGATATCTGAGCCCGAGCCTTTGCTTCCCATGGTGCCTTTGCCCTCATTTTGATTGATTCCATTGGTGAAAAAATAGCTGATCTACTGAAACCACTGGTCTTGCTTGTACATGTTCTGTTGCCGGGAAAGAAAGACGTGTTGGGTCAGTCCGGCACGTCACGCTTGCTAATACGGCCCGGCTGCCCCTATACATAGTTTGATCGATTGACCTACTTAACATACGCGTTTTCGTTATGGACAAGCTCTCCTTCTGTGCGCATCGATCGACCGACGTAGGGATTTGCATGGAAGGCCTCGCGTCGGAGACAATAAACCTTTCCATGGATGTAGGTACAGGGGGTGTGGCGTACGTGGATGACTTTCTGGTGTGCAGGATGCACTTCCCACATGATTTTACAGTAGGCCTTGGAGCCCTCATCTGTAGGTACATGGAGGTGTGGTGATCGCATATGCGGAGCAGCTTCGTTCGAGATGCCTTTGACCCGGGACCTACAGTCAGCACGAGAGCGTTAACATCAAGGACGGAAGGATGACCGCGTACAACTCCAATCGCGAAGCGAAGTCAAAAAAAAATTGGAAGACTAACCGATAAAAGGAGAGAATGCGGGAGACAGAATGATGTCGGCACTGAAGGCCAGCACAATAAACAAGCCATTCGACGCGTCGGGGGTACTCGACCACCGGGAGATAGGGATTTAGTGACTTACCAACCAACCGCCATACAAATCACGGCTTCGGCTGCTGCTCCCCTTCCCTAGACCTACTGACCTACCCTCGTCCCACCTTTACCTCTCCTTTCGTTCCCTTCAGTCCTTCCCTCCTTTTTCGTGCAAGAAAACGAAGGAGGGACAACTATCCAAACTCCAGCACTGACCAGGTGAGAAAGAAGACCGGATGAGCTGTCAAGCCTAGGTCACTGATACTATATCCCTGTCCTCATACTATCTGATCTGATCAGTTAGTTGGAGTTTGAGGTCTTTGCCTTCCCTAAGCGGAAGAAAATCTCTGATTGTTGACCAATCCCTCCTGGCTGTTCATCCACCTGCACCGGTGGAGTAAACTCCAATTATTGCAGCTGATTCGCCAGCCCTTATTTCGATGCCTTGTTGGTGGGTAGTGAGCTATTGATGTGGATGGGCTTGATGAGGGATTCGATGCCTTGCCTCTGCCCGGTACCCACAAAGCCTATGCTTCTGCTACCTTTGCCACCTGGGTAAACTTCTGCTACTCATGTTCTACTACTTATGTTATGCCACTTTTTTATGCTGCTACTAGAACCATGGTCGCCCGCCCCCATCGCAGGTCTTGGTGCTGGGTCCTGATCACGAACACGAAGTTTCAATCTGGATTAGTTGTTAAGCACCGGCACATCGATTTCTCAATCCCCTTCCATTAAGTAAGGCTTCTAACGGAAAAGATATTGCTCTGCCCTCAAGTCCCAACCTTCGAATCTCCTAAATCTTCCCTCTTCCCAGGTACTAGATTCGCCAACCAATCCGTAGATGGGAGTGATGAATTCCACTTCTATCAGTTTCTTCATCTCTTCCTGTCCCGGCTGGTCGAGATATTTCATAACCTGTCCCTGCAGTGATATGGCAGGATGCATTTCTTGAAATTCCTGCTTTACCTAACTTCTCATTTTTTTTATATTCAAAAGGTCCAGAAAAAATGGAAGATCCTCCTTTCATTTCCATGTGGGGAGGAGGCTGCTGTGCTGGCTGATTGGTCCTCATGTCGATTGGAAGAATGTGCAGGACGGTCTGCTGAAATGTAGGGCTCGGGGGGGACATATACTGACTCGGCGATACGGGAAGTGATGGTCTTAGTGGGGGTGGAGAGACCGTCATTTATTAAGTATTGAAGAGTCGTCTTCGGGGGCGAGAAGCTACTATTTTTTTAGAGTACACATGTTCGCTCGACTCACGTGCGGTTGTCGTTTTGTCAAACATCAGGTGGCGCATATCCCAAACCGAGCCGGCTAGTCAACACCGGTACTACAACAGGCTGGGGAATACCTTGCTCAGTAGGCTACCCAAGAATGAATATTTCGCATTGTTCGAAGTCCATGTGTTGAGGGAAAGGCATCTTCACGAACGGGAGGTTCGGGATGGGGATGTGGATAAAGCCGGCAGAATGAAATGTTGGCCCTTCTACTTGTTCCTCTCCCGGCTGGTCGAGATATTTCATACCTTAGGTGGTGGGATAAGAGGTGGAGACTGGAAAAGGCTTATCGGATGGAAAGACTGAGGGATAGACGACCCTCTTCTCCAACTTCTTGTCTACCCCTCCCTCAGGTATCTGCTGCCCGACCTTTCTTGTTTCTTCGCTCCTGACCGGTGTCCCCTCCCGGATGGAACACAAATGACCTTGCTTCAGTCTGACTGAGCCGGTGCCCTACATCCAATCAAAGCCTTGGGTTCAAATTGTCCTTCCGGCCCGCAACAAAGACTCGCTCGGAAAAGGGTGGAGAGCCGGTATTACCATCAAAAGGGCAGTTGGGAGAGAAGAGACAGGATAGCCAAGGTAGAACTCGTACAGTGTATGGACAGCAAGATGTTGATCCAGATCCAGGACAAAGGGACGAGTGTCGAGAAAAGGGCGAGAAGAATCTTTATGAACTGGCTAATCAAGCGGATATTAAGGAGCATTTTTCGACTATAGACTAAGGCACCTCCTTAAGCCACGATTGAAGGAATCAAAAAAAAGGAAAAAATAAGGCAATGGACGTCAAAAGACTGAGACTAACATGCAGGACCAGACGGAAGACCAGTCGCAAACCCACCGGTCCAGGCTTCCTCATCATCTAGGCAAGGCAAGAGGATTCCATCGAAGGATCGCTTGTATAGCGCATCTCCGAGCAGGACATAGCGAGTTGCCAAGTGCTTGACAACTCGTGAGTGGGGCAAGCTATCAGCGTGCTATGACAGCCATATTTCACGACATGATGGGTGACATTGTAGATGTCGATGACATTCTGGTTCGCTTCCTCCGAGAAAGAACAAAAGAGCGAAGAATACTTCTTGCTTTGAAAGCCCGCTGACGGACTCACTTCTGGACTTAGGTTTCATCGTAGACGGGTGGGTAAGGTTACAGCAAAACATGCCGTCACCTCGAAACCGTCATTACGTAGCTTGCAGGGCCGAATCCAGCCTTTACGTCGCACCAAGCGAGGACTTTCACGCAGAATAAGTTCAGTTTGTCTGGACTCGTAAGCACGAGGAAGACTTTACCAATCTCAAGATGTATCTCATGTCAGCGCCCCTGTTGTCGCCTCCTGTCCCTGAGAGACCACTTCTCTTGTATGTGTCAACCACCGACACGTCGTCTTGGGCTGTTTTGGCACTCTTTCTGACACACAAATCCTCAGGAAAGAAAGAGCAATCTATTCTATTACCAGAGTAAGACCCTGCGTCACTACGAGCGCAATTATTCTCCCATAGAGAAGCATTGCCTAGCTGTAGTGTGGGCAGCGCAGAAGCTGCGACATGACTTTAAAGCTTACCCTGTGAAGCTTCTCGCGCGAATGAATCCTTTGAACTTTGAAAAACCCGCGATCACTGGGATGGCAACTTCTGTTGTTTGATAGCACATATGTGAGACAGAAGTCCGGGTCAGGCAGTAGCTGACCACCTTGCGGTCCAACCAATTGACACTGACGAGCCTGTGCGGCCAGCACAACAAGCACCAGATGAGGACATCCTATCCCCGATGTATCTTGACCCACGCTCACTTGGATAGCCTCAATGGATGGTCTAATGCTCCAACTGTGGATTGTTCGTGTTCATTGGATCCCTGGTCTTCCCACATCATGACCAAGGGACTCAAAGCTCTCTCTTTGGTTGACATCGGATCTCCTGACGTCAGTGAGCACCGCTTTGCTCAGAGAGCAGTGACGAAGAGAAAGCCAATTGAACCACCCTTGAAGCTAGCCCAAGCTCCAGAAATGAATGAAGAGTGGTCTTCCATGGTGATATGCATTGCCCAACTCTTTGATCTCAATCGTTCCACAGAGCATGTAGAACTCGATCCGACCTTTTCCCTAACCAATGAGAAAAAGGGATCGTCTGAACCCTTCCCTGGCCGAAGAAAGACTGCTTGACCAAAACCAACCCAACTGAATTTCTTGGCCCAAGTCTATGCTTGCTGTCTTTCTCCTTACCATACTGAATGGTGAAAGCACTCATGCAACCATTTGTCTATCTGTGTACACGAGGGTCACTCCAGTCCTTTCTTTATTTCTGTGACGTGGCAGACAATCCATTGCCTCTTTCTCTCTTCCCCTTAGGTCTATGGAAATCTCTTTTTCTTCGCAGTCTGTCCCTCCAGTATGGAAGCAAGAAGGATGAGAGATTCATTGAAGCGAACTATCAAACCGACCAAGGCTTCCAATCGAAGGATGACTATCAGGATGATTGAAATCAGAGAGGAGTGTATCAGAGGGAGATTCTCTTTCCATTCCTCAGCAGTCAGTCATCCCTCTCTTGATGCTTTGTCCGCCTATGCCCAGTCCTTTCGAGTTGGTGGGAACTCTCGGAATCCTATTGGTTGATTCTACCTCATCTGCCTTTGGGTGAATCGTAGACTTCCCGGTAGGATGAAGGTTCACTCATGACAATCATTCTTCGATGATTGGTTGAGAAAGGACACTACTCACACCAGGCATCCTCTTGGATGAAGACTTGCAAATCCGCAAAGAGTCCCCATTAGGACAGGACTATTGTTGGAATTCTGAACCCTCTCCTGGGGTCCCAACTCAGCATTTCCTGAGAAAAAAGTCTGATGTGTATTGGATCCGCTCTTCAGTTAGCATGAAGACATGAATCTTATTCTATTTCTCTTCCTCAACCCACCCGAACCTTTCTTAAGACTACCAAGCCCTCTCGAATTAGTTCTACGATAGAAGCTTGAAACCTAGACCCGAGGACAAATCTTTCACTCACTGATAAGTGAAAACCTGTGACTATATCGTCCTGAAGACGGATGCGACGGGAAGAAGTGGCATTTAGAAGTGTTACTAACTTGACATTAAGGTTTCGGCATAACAAAGCTTGCACTGTCTTTTCGCACTTAGGCGCACAGCGTGCCGTTGGTAATGATTCTACTACGGTGCCGCAAATTCGCAAGCTGATCCTAAGGTTTCGTTGTTCTTCATTGGATTCCGGAGGAATGACTTCGTTAGGATTGGAGAATTGCTGCGATTCTTCCTGAATAGACTCGATTCTCTCGTCGAGAGAGTCTTTGAAAGTCTTACCTAAACTCTTCCGACTGAATATGAGAAAGCCTATAAAACAACCAGCTACTATCATTTCTTCATTATAGATTGAGATCTTCTTCGAACTTGATGCACAAATAGATGGAATAGCAGCAAATAGCATCTTTCTATCCACCGTTGAACTAATTCTCATTTGAATTCTCTCTATCTATCTTTCAGCAAGGGAACGAAGTCTAGGACAGGATGCGCTCGCCCGGCGGCGAGGTCCAAAAAGAAAGAAGAGAACGAAAGGTTGGTCACTCTCCAGTAGTTATCTTTAACCTTGAATGCAATTTATAGATTCGACAGCAATAGTCCCTCGGACTCGAAAAGTTATAACGAAAATGGCTAATCCAATAGCAGATTCCGCAGCTGCCACTGTTGGAACTAATAAAGCAAATGATTGACCCATCATATCATCCAAAGAAACGGAAAATACCAAAAAGTTCGAATTGACAGCTAATAACATTGATTCAATTGGCATTGACATAATAGGAATATTTCGTCTATTAAGGAGGATTCCCCGAATACCTAAAATAGAGATGATCATCGAAAATGTGAAATATTTGATAGGATCCGTTTCGGAAACGTGGAATCTCAGAGAAATTCAAATTATGTGAGGCAAGGAAAGAAGTCCTGTGTCATGGAGTCCAGGGAGAGGGAGAGAGTCATTAGAAAAATGTAGGCGATCTAGGCCTAGGTGGCCCTGCGGGGAAAACCGGGTCAACTCCAGCTTACCCACCCACCGTAAATTCAACTCGAGCAAAAGCAAGCCCACCAAGAAAGATGGAAGAAACTACATCAAAGCTTGTACACGATTTAGAGCTTCGAGAATTTCGGCACTTTGCATGCCCTGATTGAGTAGGTTCATATATTTATTGTTTAAAGCGGTAACCGTTTCCTCTCTAAAAAAGAGAGTGGTGGCTACCTCTTCTAGATTCACTCCGGGTGCTAGGGAAAAGTTAGGATTATTTATATCCGTATGCTGTCTGAAAAGAATGTTTAGTTGGTGCTCCTTTAGGACTCCTATACTTAATGAGTGTATTGTTTCCTCCTCAGGGCCGTTATATGATTACCTAATTGTCCAGCTCTAAAACTAACAATAAGAGCCAAAGGCAAAGCTAAGGCGAGTGTGAGAATGAAATCTGATATAAGACTATCCATAAATATCTAGAATGATTTTTTTCCGCTTCTTGCTCTAAAAAGTCGGAAATCGCCGGTTGGGTTTGTCCAACCAAGAAAGACATGGGATTGGGATAAGGTCTCATACCCGGGGAGTACTGATATTCCTCCCGAGAAGGGAAAGCCAATCTTCGAAGGACTCGAATAGCCCATTTTTCATTCGTAGAAGCAGCTCTTTCAATTTGGGCGGAGGTTTCTCAATCCAAGCTTACTAATAGAAGAGAGACAGAAGTTAACCTTTCTATATATATAAAGAAAGAATAAGATCAATGTGCCACTCAAAAGAACAAGAACAAGAAGACACATAAGCACACTCACAGAAAGAGGAAAGGTCCATGTAAGACTGATAGTCAGCCGCCACTCACTTGCCATCCACACTCAAACCTGTCAACAAGCAAATAAGAATATATATATATACTATACTCACGGAACACTAACTTTAACCCAGTGACCAGATAGTGCGAAATGAAAACCAATGCAAGGCAAGAACTCGATCATCGCATACAAGGGCTTGCTCTGCTAATAGACCTCCCCCTTTGGACATAGATCCGCACTCCCAGTCATTATGGTTACTGGACAAGGATTGGTTGTCCATCAGCGATTTCGAACATCACATATGTGAATTTAAATTCAAGAATGGAATTAATAGAACCTTTAGTTCCTTCCTTTAGAAGAATGGATTTAGAGTTCAAGAGGATGTCCTATTAAATTTTCTTTTCCTTGCTCTTACTAGGAGTTATTGCACTAAGTTACTTAAGAATCAAACTTAAGAAAGGCAGGGCACTAGCTAGCTAACCACACCCCTTAGCGAGAGCTTTAGGGCCACCGCTAATAAGATATTCGCAACTAAAAATACAAATTCGTCTTGACCGATTCCGCTTCCACCTTATCTGTCATGCTCTCGCCTCTCACTTCGTTGACGGCTTCGCTGACTATTCTTTCTGCAGTCGAATGAACGTCGATAGAAGTTCCTTTCCTCCTAGATGAATGGAGCTTTCTATCCTTTCTTTCATGGCTAATAAGGAGTCAGAGTCCGGCTATTACTGTGAGTTCTTCCTTAATTGGCACTATGGCCCAATAAATGTTAGAACCAATACATAGACAAGGTAAGACAGGGAGAATCTTTCTGCCAACGAGCACATGTGAGGGAAAAAGCTGAGGATTACGATCAATCTGTGATAACAGGTGTCTTCATTCGAGTCTATCTGGCAGGTAGGCAGGAATCCCGAGAAAATGAGTTGCCTCTGAGCTCCGATGAAATTGCTAGCAAAATATGTCAATTAATGGAAGCCGGCATAGGTGATGGTGAACCGCGAGAAGTGAAATCTATGGTTAGGAAGAGTCCTTATCCCGATCATATACCTGCAATCAAATCGAAGATTAAGGAAAGGCGTCCTTTCATTGTAGCCGATACGGAGACTGTTCTAATAAATAATGAACATATGCCTTACGCTGCGGGTTTCTTAGTGGTTAAGCCGGATGAAGATGTGGGTGCCAAGCCGGATTATTCAATTGAATAATATTTCAGTGAAGATCACATCTTTTTCATACCAGAATTTGAAGAAAGGAGTAATAAAATGTTGTTCGACTTTCTAGAGCGTATAGCTGCAGTGGTTGCTCTTGAAAAAGACATTCGAACGGTTTACTTTCATAACTTCTCTCGATTCGATGGTATTCTATTATTGAAATATTATGCTAATAGAGAGGAGTACACCTTCAAACCGCTTTTGAGGAATAATAGGCTATACGAGATAGCAGTGTATCGGGGAAAGAAACTGCTCTTCCGTCTAAGAGATTCATACACTCTGCTTCCTAGTAGTCTGGATACATTGGCAAAGACTTTATGTCCGCAATTAGGTTCTAAAGGCTCCATCCCATATGAGGAAGTGCGAGTCTCGAATCTGAAGAATCTTAGTGCCCAATTGTTGGATTATATGAAACAGGATATCCGTCTCTTAGGTGGTGTTATGCTGAAGGCTCAAGAGATTTATTGGAAGAAGTACTCTGTGGATATCGTGAATAGCTTGACATTGTCATCGCTAGCTATGACTATTTTTCGTAAATGCTATTACGATCCAAATAGTTGAATCTCGAGCTTTATATGCAACAAAATATAGCTAGCTAGTTGGCGAGATATGGATGTAGTCTCGCGTAGTCGCTCGCTAAGGTCATCTCGAATCAAATTTTTTTTCTTTTGTATGTGTTTCGGCTGCGCCTTTGCTTCTGAAGCTTGCTTTCCCGCCTTAAAGTGTGCCAGTAGCTTTCTTTTCTTATTAAGCTCAGATTACGTGCTTTCATTGTCTGGGTCCGCGCAGGAATTGGAGTAGACTTAGACTTCCTTCCACTCGTCTGAAGGAGGACACTTCTTAAGTAGACTACTTCAGATAGGAGACCTCAACTCAGTTCCTTACCTTGTAAACTGTTAGCTGGTTCTTAATCTTACTCGTTTGCTTAGTATTCTATGTTCGAGTGAGTGAATGTAAATTTCTCATTCTGTACATTTTCAGGTCTCATTCGCGGTTCGCCCCTTCTTAGGGAACATGCCAGCCTAGCCTTAACCGTCCGTTTTCTAATCTACATCTACCTTGCTTGTCAAATAGAAAACCACTCAGGTCAATAGCTCCTCATTGGTCTGCCCCTGGTTTCGGAACTAGCCTTGTGCTTTCACTCCGCCCCGTACCAACTGCTCTGTAAGCTCTGATGGTTGCTCCGGTAACAGATCTCCCCGTAAGTCACTCCCATGGGTCAGGTCACTGTCACTAATCTCTTAGACTCACCTCACTCAAATCACTACAAAAACGGGGGAACTTCACCCGGAATAAAGAATCAAAGGTAGACAACATATCCGTAGCCCTCGAAATTTGTTATTTTTTACTCTTTTTCAAGTTTAAGGAAATGACTTACTTTTCCTTACCCCAAGCAAGTAAGGATTTTTCTTTCTTTGGCATTCAAGATTAGGGCATGTTTCAAGTTCTCGTCGTAAGTACATATTCTCTTATGGTGTTATTGGTGATGTTCCGTATGATGAATAAAAAAATGAAGATATCTATTCAGCAGATTCAACCTCTTTCCTAGAAAAGCAGAGGAATTAGGTAAAAAAGCTCATGTCCCAACGAATCGCACGTAGAGATATTGATAAGACACATGGAGCTAATGTTATTTCATAACTAATCGATTGAGCAGCAGCTCGTAGACCACCTGAAAAGGAAGATTTTTTATTCGATCCATATCCTGACATAAGGAGTCCAATAGGAGCAATACTTGAAATGGCGATCCATAAAAAAAGACCTCTACTGAGATCGGCTAGAACAAGGCGATAGTCAAAAGGAATTACTGAATAACTTAGTAGAACTGATATGACCGCTATAGATGGTCCGATACTGAATAAAGGAGTCTCTCGGAGAAGATCCTCCTTGAAAAGCAGTTTGGTCCCATCTGCTGGAGCTTGAAGAATTCCCAAAGGACCGGCGTATTCAGGTCCAATACGTTCTTGTATCCCTGCGGATCTTTCTCTTTCTAACCACAAAATGACTAGTACTCCTATTGTGATTCCCGATACAAGAGTAAAAATAGGGACAAAGAGCCATATGAGCCCATAGGCCTCTTTTAAGGATTCCGATCTGGAAAAACAATTTTGAGCTTGTATTTCGGTCGTCTCAATTATCATTTAAACGATCAACTTCTCCCATAATGATATCTATACTACCTAGTATCGTCATAATATCAGCCAATTTCATTCTTTTAACTAGTTGAGGAAGAATTTGCAAATTGAAAAAACCCGGGGGACGCATTTTCCATGCTTACACCTTATTTCTGAATTTTCAGCACTTTTATACGAATAAGTATTTATTATTCTATTAGCATAAGTCGTAAACATTTTCTACTAGGGTTCCCATACATGCAAACATCAAAAATAAAACCAAACAAAGATAATTAGCATAGATAGGAGTCTATCTCCAGTAAGCATCGGAGTAGATCTCCACCAAACAAAGCCAAAGAAAGCCATGCATTAAAACACACTACTTTGCGTCGACGGACTACTTATTTAAATCTTCTAGAAAGAGTCGACGGACTCTTCTATTCTAGTCTCCCCGGTGACTGAGGATGGCGACTCGCACAATTAGGTCTTCCTGCTCCGCCCGCAGCGCTTGCTGCCTCTCCTCCAAACCCTCTATGCGCTCTCTGGTAGCGCGAATGCGCGCTTCTTTCCTTGCAGGATCCATTGTTCTAACACTTCTCAAAAGGCAGTTTAGCAGTCTACGGTGCTCTTGAATTTCATTTTGCAGTTGCCCCATTTCGGCAGCAATTGCGGAAAGCCTGTTTGCAGCATTCATAGCCATACGTGCTAGTACTAAATTTCTTTGATTTAAATTTGATGAAGTGAAGACACTTATCGAGCCTCCATTTATAGAGTGGTAGAGGAATCTCGCCATGCGTCACGAATTGGATGGCAGGCACAATTCTTACTAGTTCTCCGCACTACTTTTGTGCAGTTGAAGACTATCATGCCTATTTAGTGAAAAACTGGCGCTACCTTGCGGAGCAAACAAAATATCCCCAAATCACACTGCCTGTGTGAATTGAACGAACTTACAAGTACAACCAGCTTAAGCCGGGTTTCCACCTATTTTGAGTATTCGTCCATTTTTTTCAAAGTCTAAAGGACATATTCGTTGCCGATTTGGGGTTCTGATGGAAGATACTGCAGAGATTATACACCAAGTACACACGTGATTCCGCTCTGGCAGAAGTGCACGCGCAATTCAGCTCTCAGAGAGAGATGAAATTGATATTCTGGTCTTTCCGCCCTCGAGAGAATGATTTAGTGAATGCCAAACCCACTGAAGGATGGACTTGAGCCTCAGGTAGACGTCTGCCGATTAAGGATGGAAGTCGCATTCAATTGGGCCGAGAACTAGTTCGATCATGATCAGCGAGATTCACCAAGCTCATGAGGAGTGAATAGTTTCTGGTTAGAGGATTAAGCAACCTAGATAAGAAGACCCAGGAGCCCCACCCAGGTATGACAGGTATCCAAGAGGCCAATGAATGATACCGAAAAAGTAACTGACTCGAGCTGACCGGAGGGAAAAAACCTCTCTAAGGCGAGAGGCTGAATCTTCCATCCGATTTTCATCTCTTCCATCGCTCAATGCTGACCTGACATCTAATTGCCCTGGGCCCCAAAGCCCCATTTCTATTAGTTAGCCCTCCTTCCTTGACTCTTGGTACCTAGACACTTTGAATCAAGGCTAGGCCCCTGGGTCCCTTAGTTCAAGCTCCATACCACATCCATTTGCCAGTGCAAACCAAACGACGAATAAGCTGCGAAAGAAGGTTGAATCGAGCCATTTATTACCTTAGACTGACATCGACTAGTAATCGAATATGCACCCTGTGAGGGTTGCGGAATAAAGGCTGTAAAAGAACTGGGGAAGCTGGTGCTAGTCTAAAAGACGAATCAGAACTGAATGCCCTTAGTAAGAGGATGAGGACAGCTTTCAAAGGCTAGAGATGGACAAATGCCAAATGTCTTAGAGACATCGAATGCCATGGTTCTTCTTCAAGAAGAAAAGAAAAGTAGGATCAGTAAGGAAAGGAAGTGAGGGCACTCATCTCATATTCATGCCCACAAGCAAGAGGTATAATTGTAGAGGAGGCAAGGAAAGCCTTACCCCTAAGGTGCAAAAACTAGACTAGAAATAAGTATTTCAGTTCAGGCATTAACATAAGACCATACCTATTTAGCCGATGCCATAAACATCAGACTGGTAGCAATTGTAGGCTCAATTGCATTGAAAAGCCATGACATGACCGGCTGATTTGTGGCACTCCAGTCAGCCATCTTGGTATCACTCATATTTGGGATCAGAGACAGAAGGACAGCGGGCTGATCCATGAAGCTCCATAAACGCTTTCCTACAATGAACAGACGAACCGAGCGAGCCCAATGCAAAGAACTCAGATCTGGTTACCTTTTCTAATACGTAATACGAGGAGGCAATGCTATTATTCTTATTCTTTTCAGCCAAAAGCCTATGATTGTTGGTGTGCCAGTTGCTGATCATAATCCAACAAAATAGAGGTAAGGGGATGCAAAGTAAATCAGATAAGATTCTAAGGGACGAGAGGTAGCGGTTCCGTGGTTCGGCGGGTAGAGGAGATCAGTATTCAGAACATCGGAAGTCCAAAGAAGTAGCATTTGGGAACGATCCATATCAATTGGTACGAAAGCCTACAGCAAGAAGGAAGGAACGAATGAGAGGAATGTAGCGGAAGAAAATAGTTCTTTGAAGGGGCGCCCCCTATTTTGGAACTCCTTTCTATCCTTGTCCCTTGCCGGCCTTAGCCACGGAGCGTCAGGCAGATTCTTTAGTCGCTTATGACTTAGTCCTGACCAAGCAAGGCAAATCTTCATACGGATGAAGAAGCAAGGCCTCTTTTAGATTGACTGTTGGCAGATCGAGATTGAAAGTGAGTAGCAAGGCAAGGAATCTTGTAGTGGATCCGTCTAGTCGAAGATCCTTCTTTCTTTCTAGTAAAGTTCAGAAGCTTGGCTAGTTCTTTTTTTTGGACATTCTGTTCATCCTTTTTTTTTCGTTTATAAGGTGAGGTGAGCTTCAATGCCCCTAGTCAGTAGGCGAGCGCTAAAAGCGCGCTGAGTGGCCTTTTTCTTTTATTATCGCGAGTTTTGTTTGGAGCTTTTTGGGGTTGAGCTAAGAGGGTGTACCATTCAATGCCAGCCCTAAAGATAGCTTTTGCTTGTCTTGTCTCGCCATAACAAGCTGAGCGTCATGGGCCCCAACCTGCTCCTGCTCTTTTGGGTTCATAATTGTCTGTGGGGTGGATATGGAATTAGACTTTAAACTGGCCTATGTCCTTTAGTTCAAGAAGGTGGACACAGCATTGCTCTAGATGAGGATAGATGCGTATGGTATAGGAATCGGGAAGAGAAGATCAAAGCCTTCCAGGGATCAAGAACTGGAGTTTTCTAATGAAAGAAATGCGAGAGCAGGCCCTGCAAGGTGACTGGGTTTGCTCGGGTGTGGAAGGATCGGGCTCTTGGATTGGGAAACAGATATGTCGATGGTTGAAAGGCTAGCGAATACCATTCCATTCTTTCAGGAATTAGGCTTAGGAGTAGGGCTTTTTGGCTTAGGCGGGCAAGATGCCAATTCCGTCTTCATCCCCTGACGAGGCCGGTCTTTGCTTTGGTCAGATTCCGGGATTGAAGTTAACATCACCCAAGAAGCAAGGGCGATGGAAGCGAAAGCCGCAACGAAAGAAGACAGTTTCATTCCATGCCAGTAGTGTGAGCCCGTAGAGACTGGAGTCAAGGCAGTTGGAAGCTTTTCAGTACAGTCGCAATCCGGTCGCAAGTGAGACTTCTGTGTTAAAAAAAGGTTATGCTTACACAAAAGAGATCCCCGAGCAAGAAGGCTGAATCCGCATCAAGAGGACAGTCATCAGTCCCACATGTTTGGCCTCAGAACCAACAGCCTTCTCGATAGTCAGGTCGTTCCCTTCAACATGAAGATCTCCTCTCTTCAGTTCGATTACTGCTGATCCTGAAGCGTAGAAAGAAAAAGGAAGGAAAGGAAAACCGAGCGAAACATCATATGTAGTAGGGCTCATCCTTGTCAAGATCCAGTCCATGATCCTCGGCAAGGGACTCCACTTCGTATTTAGTAGGCTAGGGTGGGAAGGCGGTCTCCTTGTGGCAGGCCTTATTACTGTGATCGATTACGATACCAGGGGGGTGGTCCATATGATTGTTCCGTCCGGAGCTCCCGGCCACTCGGAGGCGAACGTAAACCAAGGGCAAGCACTACCAGCCCTACCGCTCGATCCTCATGAGAATGAACCTGATCTCACCCTGAGATTAGGCCCCCCGGGGGCTGAAGCTGCTGCGATGACTGAAGGTCGGAATCTGGAAAAGCAGATTCACGCCTTGGTTCTGGCCCAAGTGCGTAAATCTTATGAACGGAGACGGAACCTATCCCAGATGGGGGACTTCTATCAAAGAGTTGCCGGAAAGATTTGCGAATCTCTCGTTCGGCGATGAAGTAGCCAATCTTCGGAATTGGCTTGAGAAACTAGAGGAGAATCCAAGTTTTCTCAAGGACCGAAAAAATAATCACCTCTTCTCTGACATTCCACCTTTCCGAATTCGCTTTCGAGATTGAGCAAGTGTAAAAAGTCGTCAGTGATCTGGTTTGCCTTCGGTAGGCATAGTTTAACATGGAGTCATTTTCTCTTCTGACTTTTTTTTCTTACAATTATATTATATATTATACATATTTTGATGTATGTATTAGACCTTTTATTATGAACATTTTGCCCAGTGAGTGTCAACTCCTAGACTTTTATCTGAACCAACCTGGGCAAGATCCAGATTGGGTTCAGTTTGTTTACGAAAGGCTACTTCGCCACCCGCTGAATTCGAAGTTCCTATGGAACCTCCATATTGAATTTTGTAGCTCTACTCGCGAGCAAATCATAAACTTATACATAATCCAATGTTATGGTAGGGAGGACCCTTTTATCTGGATTCAGATAAACGATCTGGATTTTTTGCTTCGAAGAGCTGACGAAAAGGAGAACATTGATTACAACCTGAACGCACTCTCTCAAATCTTGCGCAGTTTGTGTCAAGACCGACACGACGAACCTTTCAATTCCGGCCTTATACAGGCTGGAGGGGATTCTTTTCACCAGTTTTGGCAAGAGCAACACAGGGCCGAAATTGAAATGCATCGGCGAAGCCAAGAATCCCTGTTCCCATCGAATCGTGGAACTTCAACAAGAACGCGAAGATCTAATCCAGCAGCTTACCTACGGGGGGGGAGTGTGAATCCGTCAGAGGCGGAAGCGGCAAATCGCTTCTTAAGAGTTCCCAACACTTAGCTTAGTAGCTAAACTCACTGGCGTGGCGCTGCTGGATGCTTCTGATCAATAGGAATAGGAGGAAAAATCAAAGCTTATGATGAGCATCTATTGGAGTCGATCATTTCCAAGATCTAATTCCAGTTTCTTATTATGTAGTGGAAACGCCTCACAATCTTCAGTTTTACGCTTAAGAGAAGAAATGTTCTTGGTGGATGCAGGACCTGGTACCCCAAAAATTTTTATGCAAGATGAGCCTACAGGAGTGCCAATCAATCGAGCCACCAGGTTTGAGAATAAGGTGGGATCCCTGAATGTAGTGGCTAGTGAATCGCTGATCAAAAAGCGGATTTTAGAGAGATTCTTCATCGATCTAGTGGCCGGTGAATCACTGATCAAAGAGCGAGCAGCCGCCAGGTTTAATGATTTTGTGGGATCCCTGGATGTAGTGGCTGGTGAACCGCTTCTTCTTCTTCCACGAAGATTCAGACAAAAGCGAGCTTGGATGGAACTGAAGAAGATTTGGCGAACGAATAAAAAGGTCAAAGGCTTTATTATACAAAAAGTCAAAGGAGGTTATTCAGTAGCCATCGCAGGTTTCATTACTTTTCTTCCATTCCGTCCTCTCAAAACTCAAAGGATAGCGAA
>Ga0213875_10000223_pt1:45000-57822 | contig 57822 bp, 59 predicted proteins | sample BarmaccomBMRX_R8_FD_160105 | JGI IMG/M metagenome (GOLD analysis project Ga0213875, IMG submission 160105) | Root-associated microbial communities from Barbacenia macrantha in rupestrian grasslands, the National Park of Serra do Cipo, Brazil - RX_R8 | ecosystem: Host-associated >...
ATTTAATAAAGTACGTTTCCGTTTTCACGAGCAGAAAGACGATTGATTGAAGCTGGCAACGAAGACTTCCTTCGTCCATTGGCTTTACAAAGGGAAAGAAAGGTAAACTAGGTCCCTGACTATGATTCGAATCTACTAGATAGAATCCGAAGCATAACGAGCAGGACCTATTCTTTCAGGGAGATTCGAGTTCGACCTTCTATGCCTAGTGGCTTTGGAAAGGCATACCTTGACTTTTCGAAGACAATGGATTGGTTCTCTTACAGTTCAATTCCGGGTGAAAAAGAAAGCCCATTACTCCTTCCAATCCTCGATGTCACTATTGCGCGGGAAAAGGCATGAAGTGAAGGAGCTTACTCTTTTGATTCACTTGCAGCATCTAGCCTTTGAAAGCAATTACCATGTCTTAGAAGGTCGGATTAACTGTCAATTCCTTTTTTGGACATCTGAGAAGCCATACTCCTCCTTCGCGCAGGCGGGTCTGTAGATGCTCTAGAGGCACTTTGCATATGTCTTATTGATATCCCAGAATCGAAAGCCAGTGCCAGCTAATGATACATGCCATCCATCCATACTCCTACAGCTATTGGCTAAAGATCGACAATCTATTCGCCGCAAACCAAGGGACTTATTTGTCCACCTGTGCTCCTTCTTCTACATGGATGTCAGTTGCTTTAAAGGAAGAAGGTAATAAAAGAAAAAAAGAAAGGCAAGGTAGAAAAGCATCAGTCAAGCTCTCACAGCTGGTGCCGATTCCCATTCTCATTCCTTAGAAGCCTCCGCCCCTCCTGACAACTCTATTTGAGTCCGTTCACTCCTCACTCTACTAACGCAGGCAAGGCAAGTAAATGATTGATAGCCGAATCGGTGGACTGCTCGGCTCCTGCTTCTTCTCTGTTTTCTGCGCGCTAGGCTTGAACCCTATTGTGGTTAAAGAAAAGAGGAAGTCCCCGCCCATACTTCACTTTTCAACTCATAGCTTAAGCTCTCAGACTAGAGCTATTCTCACTAAACCGAATCTGTAAATCGAAGACTGGTAACTAACCTCTTTGAATGAATCTGTTACTAAGCCGACCCTGTGCCCGCATCTGTAGACAGCATTGTCGATCTGGACACGGTAACTTAACTGCTTATTATTGTGTCGAAAGAGGCTTTTAAACTACTAACTGAACAGACTAGGGATCTTTTACCGTTACCGCTCCGTGGGCTTCATCTGTTAATCTCTTACTAGCCCGCCTCTGTTCATCGCTATAAGTAATCCAATTGGATAAGGGAGGAAAATGACCTCTAATTGAAAAGGAGTGAACGGAACTCCATCATCCTTGTACAGCTACGCAAAATATTCCACCGGCTTCTTCTTCAAACTATTTGCATCTTCCATCCAAATGCCCGCCGAGTCTTTCAAAGCTTCTATTCGATTCTTCTTTATTGACTCGACTTGTCTAATGGTCCCGGGTTTCTCGGCCTGGTATCCAGCACCTCCTGTTACTCTTATTGTTCACGCCTCAGCAGCTAAACAAAGAAATAGATCTTCTTCCCCGAAATAATGCCTATAAGGAAGAACTCTTAATTCAGCCAAAAGGTGAACATTGGTTCATTCGGATTCACTTTTTTGTGAGTGAATCCCGAGACGAACCAGCTCTGACTTATTGATTTGATGCCGAAAATCCGATCTGCAGATGAAGCAGAAGCAGGCACTGGCGAACGAAAGTCTTCTCCGTCGGCAAAGCCGTAACGAAAGCCCATATTGATTCGCTAAATCCATATTTCAATGCTGTGTCGGATACACCATGACTTCCTCTTCCATTGTGCAATCCCCAGATATCCTCCTTTCTTCCCATTTTTAGATCCTTATCCTTAATGTCATACAACGAATCCTCTCCCCACGTCAAAGGCAGACAATCCTCCTTGAGCACGCACTTCCCGAAGCCCTTTTTCTTTACTTTCAATGTGAGGCCTTGTGGTGGTTTTTCAACCCCTTGTCGCAGCTCGTAATTACAGTTTGTTGAGCTCTATTGTCCAACTTGCTTTTGGGAAGCAGCAAAGCGACCCTCCCCAGCCCAGGTCAAAGGTCTTCCCGCTCTTTTTTTTTTTCAGGAGTTCGTTACGGTCAGCAAATCAGCCCCGCATCGTATCGATAGCGATTCAGATCACCTCCCCAAGCCTGCCTAACCTAATTGTGTGTGAGCAATCAATCGTGACAAGTCGACCGATCCATAATGAAAGCACCTGTAGATAGAAGCCCTTTGTCGACCGTCATCCTCAATGCCGTTTAGGCTCCCCAGTTCAGTCGGTTGTCCGCCGCCTTTCCTTCCCATGCCCGAGATGGCCTGATGGGTAGCAGCCTCCCACAGAGATGGCTTTGTGGTCAACTTCTATTCTGCTTGTTGGAAGGTTCGTCCGGATCTCTTCCCGGATCAACCCACTCAATATCCGAGAGAGGGTATTTGGTTTGGCGGCCGCAGGCGGATAAAGCAGTGGATAAGGCAGCGGAACGTACTTGGAAATAACCGGATCATAGAAAAGTCTTTCATGCCTCGACTCTCCCTCGGTTCGTTCGGAAATCATGGTAGTTTTTTCTTTTCATGGAGATTATTGGGAACGGGAATGGGCCTGGGGTTAACAACAACAAAGAACTAGCTCACAAAGAATCCTAAACTCCAAATAAGATCACCATCAGGACTAGGCTATATGCGAAAACTAGAAAAGCCCATAATCGACTCACGAAACATCGAAAAAAAAAAAAGAACTAAACACATAAAAACTAAGGTACATACAGCATAGGAAAAAAGGCTGAAATACTTTTCGTAAAGCTACACATCAACTTCGCCATATGAGACAGGAGGTGGTCGGAGCATGCATGAACTGGCATACCAGATGAACCCTGTAGGTGATATCTGGGCGAGTGAGTATAAGATACTGTAAGGCCTTCGGAACTCGGAAGGATCATCAAGAGGTGTGCCGTCATGGAAAGAGAGTTTAGAACCAGCAGAGGTTGTTTGACGACTTTTTTTCTAATGTTGTATTGTTTAATAAAAATTCGATTGTCTTCCTGTGATTTTACACAGAGGTCTCGCTTCCTTATCCTAATTTTTTAAGTCATTCGACGATGCATACCGTCTTTCCATCGATCTCTGATCCCTTAAACCTGAAGGCCGAGAAATTTGTAAAGTTATACTAACTAATCTTTATTTTGATTCTGTTTTCTTATAGTCTTTCGACAAGAATCCAAGTCTAAGCTAAGTTTGAGTCGATAGTCTCTGAGCCTTCTATTTCAACCTCTAGTCTGATTTATTTATAAGAGAGAGTTAAGATGACTCCCATTACGAGTAGTTAGCCAAATCCACCAGCTTGGGGGAACCTTGAAAAGGGGACAGAACAAAGAGCGGGGAATGAAGGGATAATGAATTATAGGTTCGAGGATGAACAGTGGAGTCACAAACAATAGGTCTTTCGGTCATGGAAGAGCACTGAACTGAAAAAAGAAATGGGTCAGGATCACTTGGTCAAAAGGATACCTTGATGACCTTAGAGGGTTACTTGAAGCAATTGATTGATCGGATACCGCGTACGAATAGTCAAAAGCAGGGCCAGTATCCTACTAGCGGGACTTAGGACTGTACCCCCAACCACTGCCTTCTTGTCTCCCTCTAGGAATGGCCTGCATCTTCGACTTAGGATGGTGCGCCATCCCTCGTTGTTTTACGCCCTACCGTTTCCGCAAGGGGTAAAAACAAAGTCGAAAAGGCGATACCAATTCGCGTCTGAGGAAGGTTCAGTGACTATACTACGTCAAAAAAAAAAAAAGTTAGAAAAAGGGGAATTTCTTGCTAATAGCTTCCAGCGAAGGGCATTCACTTTCCATTGAAGAGGAAGAAATGCTTGCAGTTCGAAGTTCCGATCCCGGTTTAGCTGGACTCGTACCTCTTTCTTCCTTATCTGTCTGATGGGAGGTGGCTAAGGTGGGTTCCTCATGGAAGTCAACGGTTTCCGCCCCGCGATCAAACTGGGTCGATGAGGTCGTGGTCTGAAAATGTGACCGTTCCGTTCGGTATATCCACGTTTTATGTAGTCCATGATGGGCATCCAGTATAAGTATGCCACGTGGCCGAAGAATCTGAATCATACCAGAACAATCCTTTCGAAATCGTCCGTTAAATAAAAGGCTCCACTCCTCTTCGGTTCCATGATGCTTCGTCCTTTTCGGCAATTTGGGACCTTCTCTTCCACAGCTGCGCAAAGAGAGACCTCTTCCTCTCCACAAGCTATTGCCGTTTCAGCTAACGCACGTTCTAGAACTGCACGAGTGGGGGCATAAATGAAAAAGGCATCAAACATGAAAATTCAAGCGGAAATCTTTTTCGTATGTCTCATAAACGAAGTCTTCTCTGGAAGCCTTTAAGTGAGCATAGGGGGCTGCATCAACTGAGCACGTTGCTGTTCAGCAGTCTGTCTTTTTGGGCCGACTGGTTTTTCAACAGTCTCGTTCTCTCCTTCGGGATCTGGTAACGCTTTATTCTTATTCTTACGTGTCTTGGCGACAGCTCCCTCCCCCCGTGGCATCACCGGGGGAAGTATTTTCTCTTTTGGGGAAGAATTCGGACCGAAAGTCAGCTAGAAAGCTCTACCCAAAACTCTTACTCCTTGTATTGAGCCTGTCGATCCTCTCCAACACGTCAGCCTGCCGGCTGCCTGTGGACAGTCCCAAAAAGACGGAGTCTAACGCACGTAGTCTTTTCAGACGTAGTTTGTTGGAAGAAGACTCTTGAAACAAGGAAAAATTAGGGATAGAGAAATTGCCAAAAGAAGTGGACATCATGGCCGGATATAGGAAGAGCTGTATCGTCGCCCGTAATAACCATGCAATTGCCCTTGTATGGGACAAGTGTCTGAAATATACCTGGAGATGGGGGTATCGGGGTGAGAGCTTAGGGCTATAGCGATTGCCGGAAAAGGGAAGAAGGCTTTAAGTTAGGGTTGCAGTGGATCTCTGAATGAAATGAAGAACAGAGAAAGCCTGGGGAAGCCTCTGCGACAAGCTCTCTTAGGGATGATGCAGGGAACCACGATGCTTCTCTGATGGTTGAGGGAAGCCTGGAAACGACCCAGGCTCTGATACCATGAAAAGTCTAAAATGATAGGAATAGAATAATAGAGTATTCCGAAAGTAAGCACTATTCGCTTTCAAATCAAATGCGTAGCGCACTATTCTCAGATGCTACGAATGGCAAAAAGTATGTTGAAATAGTCGATTTAGTAGCCTGCTTTCTTTCTCCGGGTATGAACTCCAACCTTTCCTCTTCCGTCCCTCTCTTCCTTCAAGGAATAGAGCAAGGCATTTACCTATTTCTTACTGTTGACCCTTAATAGCCATAGAGGAATTAGCTCCTTTAAAGACTAAATTGCCCGTCTTTTCTGCGGGCTTCAGTTCAAGCTGACACTGCCGGTGAATCATACGCTGTCGGAGCAGCCACCCTACTACGTGAACAACTATCCTCGCAAGCATTTTTGCCGGCAGAAGCCAAGCCAAGCTAGCGTTCCTTCCTCCCATCCATTTCTGGTACCAGTTTCCACTCCCGTTTGAGAAGCTCTAGCACAGATTAAGCTCCATAGCCCGTAGCTTCCCCTGGCCCAGTCCCATAAAAAGATCTATAGCGCGTTAAACCAAGACAAGAACACCCGAAACCTTTGAGGAATACCTTTCATAAAGAAGGTTGAACCTCTTCGTAACCACTGACAAATCGAGTTGGAGCAAGGGCGATGGACACGGAAATAGAGAACTTCTTCAATCCTTGAAGAGCCTAATTGTTGATACCTCTCTCGAGAGTAAGCTGGGATGGAATACCATAATTACCCAACTCAACCATGTTGATGGAGGTTGGCTTCTGGATCTATCTTCCTCGTCTTTATTTCTAAAGGAAGTTGAACCCTCGGGAACATTTGCCTCATTATGTCATTGCCCTAATGTCAATCTGCCACACTGGTACAAGGTACAAATATGGAAAAAATTGGATGGCAAAGGTGACCCACAAAACCACCTACGGCTCTTCGTCAATGACACTTTCCCGGTTAGGGAAAATAAGGATAACCTGATTTACCTTTTCCAAAAGAGTAACGAAGGAAAGGCTGCAGCATGGTTTGGGAGCCTGCCAGTTGGCAGCTTTTCTACATTCGAGGAATTGGCCGACAAGTTCATGAGCCAATACTCATATTTGAGTGGAAAAAAGCCTACCATCACAGATCTTCAAGACACCATCCAAGGTGCCAATGAGAATGTCCAGTCATTTGTGATTAGGTTCAGAGAACTCCTAGTAAAAACCGAGATTGTGATCCCCGAACCCCATTTCTTCTTGCTTTTCGAATCTTCCTTGCCCTCCCTGTATCAGTCATCGGCTTGATTCGCCTATAGATAGGCGACTCGTTACGTAAGCTCCTCTCCTGCTTATTCATTAGGGCGAGACCCTATTCGGTTCTTCTTATTTTTTTTCTTTCTTTTATTTATATATATATAAGTATACGCGGCGGAAAGCGGCTCGCAGAAAAAAACGATTCGGTAGTTCGGGAGTACATAATAGTTGTGGTATGATGGCTCCCATAGAACGACCTGCGAATGAGACAATCCAGCAACTTAGATGTCAAGATCCTACGAATTGGAATGGTACAATACCGCGTTTGATCTTCCACTTTTTTCTGTGATGAATTAATGTAGTAAGGTGTCACGTCAACCTCTCCACTGGGAAAGATCAAGATAAGGAAACTCGCCATCTAGAAGGAAGAAGAGGTACGTGTGGAATGAAGGGAGAAGGAAGGCAATCGCAACAAGTACTTCCTCGGAGTGTATCAAACAATTCAAGTATATAATGTCGCGGGTTGCTTTCCCTCTTCCGCTACACGAGATGGACATAGGCTTGCATTCAACTTCATACTGAACGAGGCTCCGGTGCTGCTAGCTCGTCAGATGGATCTTTATGTATCATGGAACTCCCCGTGATGGACATGAATGCTCAGTATGAAGGATTAAATGTTGTTTTTCTACAGGTAAGCTAGTGTGGGTGACGAATCTTGTGCATGAATGGTATAACCCTTTCATACCCGCGGACATATGATGTACTTCATGCAGCTGGCTTTCACTCGAACCTTTTCCACTCAGAAGAGTGTGATGTAGCTGACTTGATGTTGGGCATGGGTTGCATTTGACGCCCAGAGAGTTATGGCTTTATGCTAGTTCTCCGCCCCAGGGCGATGAGTCCGCCTCCTCTCCTCTGACCGCTTCGATGCGCTTGTTCTAGGGTATGCTGTGGCTGGCTTCTTGTGGAAGCCTTCGCTACCTGGGTCAGCCATATACCCTTCCCCACTCCCCGCTCGGCTAGTTGATAGGAACCCCGACTACCGAAGAAGTATTGGATGAAGGATCCTTATCCACATTGCAGTATAGCATCAATGAAGAGGAAATGACACCGGTTTCGAGATTCAAAACGGAGGAGCAAGCGTAGGCCCCCGGGCCGAAGCGCGTCAGGTTGTTCAAGCCGTAGCGCGCCAGGACTGATCACGCAGCACGGGAGCCAGCAAACGAAGGCTGAAAAGAACTACTAGGTTTGATAATAAGAATACGATCGACGATCATTCTCATAATAGCGCTCCGTGGGGCTGTAGTACACCCGGTTCACCAGGTTCTACCACTTATCGACCGGTAGGCACTCCGGTTTACTAAAAGTGCCCATATTGCCTCGGGACAAAGCTCTGGTAAGGGGTAAGGACCCATTGGCACCAAAGCAGCGTGCACCCTCCTCAGTCTGACTCCAATGATCCCATCCTAGGCTAGATGTACACGGGGTTGCACGTTTTCCATGTGGGATGGGAGTAATGCCTTCCTGCCGGTTTCCTTTACCACGTTACCTGTGAAAACAGGACTATCGCTTTCTGGATTCTCGAAAGCCTAAATCCCTCACTCAAGCTGGAAAGAAGAACAATCACTGTCTTTGGCATGCGAGACTGGCTAGAAGAGACCAAAAAAGAATCGACCCTTCCTCTTTAGTAGTCTATTCCCAATACTTCAAAGTGGGTCCAGTCTCTTTAGTTGAACAAAGTCTGTAAGCTTGTTTTTACCCCCGTTATCACAGCACAGTAAGGCCAAATAACGTGAGATATAACGCTAGCCAGTGATTGAAGTTAGTCCAGTGAAGTGAGGTTTGGATTCTTAATGTTATAGATAGGGGTTGAAACGAGACCACCCCTTGACCCTTCTACCGCACCAGACTCTGAAGCTTCGTAGCGCCCCTATTCTATTAGTAAGGCGCGCGCTTCCTTCCCTGGATTTGGAAAAGAATGTTCTACCTCTTGCTCCAAGATCTAAGTTGGAACTGGGAGCTCTCATCTCTTAAGGAAAAGCGATGGAACGCGGTCTCATAGCCTGTGACTTTCACAGCTTGCTCAACGCGCCTTAAAAGCTCTGCTTTCACTCTTCGTCAGCATTCTTTAGTTGACTTAGCGGCAGGAACTTCAGGTTCTCCAATAAGATCTCAGTTTGAGTCTCCGCGAAGCTCGTTCTATCCCGTATGAAAGTGGTTCATTTCCTTCCTTTATGAGTCACTCGGCAGTCAGTCGTCCGATCTATTCGTTGAACTCCAAACTCATAGAGGTTTGGAACCCTCTCCACTTACTGCACTCCCAACTGATTCAGAGACAAAGGGCAGCTTGGTCATACATAGGAAAAAATTGCCATCAGAAAGCTTCGCTGCGGGATTCGTTTTCTCGTAAGGTAACTACCGCACAACGCTTAGCGCCCTTGGCTCTTCACTCTTTTATTCAAAACAGATAAGAAGTAAGGAATAGCGGGCCCCAGATCGATAGAATAAGCTCTTCCATTTTGAATTCTACATGCCGGCAAAGGGAGAGCGGCGATTGGTGAGGTCTCTTTAGTAGTTGCATTTTTTTCTTTAAACAAAGTATGACCACTTTCGGAAAATTGGTAATGAATAGTCAAATGTCAAAGTCTTTCTTTCTCTATTATCGTAGATAGAAGAATCCAAATAGCCGTTCGGTACTATTGTAATAAATAAATGGATGAAGGTGGGTTTGGGGTTCGGTAAAGGTAGTTGTGAAATTTCAAGTCAGGGCTTACAGCGCCTAATGTGAACGCTTGATTGATTGTTTCTTTAGCTGCTGTGAAATATTGTGTCTTTCTGTCCGTGTTATCTCTCCGAGCACTTTCACCTTGACCTTCTTTCCGCAGTCTCTTATCTCTCCGAGTACTCCCTAATCATCTGTCCGATACCTTTCTATGACTTCATCCTCGTAGGAATCGTAAATCTAATTACTCATTCCTCTCCCGTCTGGTCGAGATATTTCATAACCATTTTTAAGTGTTGCTTGATTTTCGTAATTAGAAGAATATAGTTCTTAATCATTATTATCAAGTTTTTTTTTCATATTCTCATAAATGGCGAAGGATTCGATCCAGCCGCTGGTGTCCCTACGGCTACCTTGTTACGAACGATGAAGAGAGGACACTCCTAAGAAAGAGATCACGCGTACAACTTCGTCGAGACTACTTAATATAAAGTAAGTGCGCGTTGATGAATGTGGAACGTCCGGAGGAAAGCCGAGGGATTGCTCTGACTCGGGTCAATCTTTTTTATACTCCACCATCGGAACAAGTTCTATCTATCTTTTGTTCCGAGTTGATTGAGCAGAGTTGGTCAGAGCTTCGGGCAAGCAGCTTAGCCAAGGCAGCAGCGTAGTAGTTCTTCCACGGCATGCTATTATAAAGACTTCCTCCATGGCATAGCTCAGTCATTCAATCATGGTAGGGTCAGTCAGACAGGATTCTTCTCCTAAGCGCAGGTGTAGCTCCCCATGGTGCTCATTCCAGTTCTCATCCATCCCGGTACGGTTTGGCTTGGTAAACAACTATTTAGTACGTGTATATAATACCTTCTTGGTTTCGTTCATAGGAGATGTGGCATAGATAGAAGGAGAGCATTCCGCACATATAGATCATGCATCTTTGCCTAATTAGGCCTTTCCATCGAAGTTGAATGTGAGGGCATAGATAGGATATCCAGTCAACCATAGGCGGGGAAGGGCCTGCAATGAAAGAGGGAAGTCCTCTCACCTTCTTGGGAGGATGGGCCCAGGATAGATAGAAACAACCCGCAACTCTCCCTGGGTAGCGAGAGAGGCAGTGATCAGAGGTCGAACCCCCGAAGGGAACCTTCGCCCTGACTTATGGCATGGAGGCCTTCTTACCCTATGAAAGATCCCCTCACTCAGGGTTCAGCTTGATAAGGAAATGTCGGTTGATGAACACCAGAGAGCCCATGACGCTCAACTCGAGCTTCTTGATGAATTGCCTTTAAAGGCAGCTGAGCACACTCAAGCCTATCAGAAGCGGATAGCCCGAGCTAAAATCTATAAAAAAACTAATCTAACCATTCTTTTTGCTTACAGGTACTATATTGGATACCGAGTGGAATGTCTGATTGGAAAGATTCCGCATTTCCGTTGAACCTCTTGTTCAATCCGTCTTAGGGTACATTTTTTTATGATCCCCCGCCTAAATACCAATCTCTTACAGGAACCACATGTTGGAACAGATCCCTCCCTATTATAAGAGTGGGCCTCACCCGTCTACTACTCGACCTTCAGTAACTAAAGTTAGCAGGGACTGGGGATCCATCCAATAAAAATCAAATAGCTTACTGACTTGCTTGGGTCATCTAAGAGGTAAGGCTTCTCCGATCGACCCTAACTCTCCTCTCATTCTAAAGAATTCTGGAGCTAAAGGAGTTCCCTAGCCCTTCAAGTTTACTTATCCCTCTATGATGGCATTCTTCTTCCTCTCCGACTTGACGATATTCTTCTTTCAGAAGCTAGTGATTAGCTGAGGCTGACAGTATCGTATCCCGGCGGGCTGACTCCACTACTTAAGATTGTCGAATCCTTCTATGACCTAGCTTATGGTATTTGAACCAGTTACGTCGATTGCTGAACCTGACTTGACTTTGACGCGTTGGCTTTGGCTCTGGCTTGCCCTATATCTTACTTAATTCATCGGAAGAGTCAGTGGCTATCCTGCGCTGAACTCAACTCTTTGCAAAGCAAGGGGCATCGCTCTAATCACTTTTCGAAGAACCTTCCTTTTGAATGCCGTCGGTTGTAACCTTTAAAGCGAGTCCAAAAAATTTCGATCAGAAAAGAAAGAGCTTTCCCCTAATCTCTACTACTCCCGTCAAGCAATAGACCTAAGACCCCTTTGCTGCAGGTAAAAGATAAGGAAGAACCAAAGTAGTTAACCGAGTCGTGGGCGGCAATGCTTGGGCAAGAAAGTCAATCCGTGTTTAGTAGAGTGCCTTCTGATCCTTCGATTGAGGAAAAAGAGTCCGAGTTCCACTAATAACCACCTTGCTTCTGGGGAAATGGGGCTTCCATTACTTGCTTCAATTGCATTGATTTATCCTTTTTCTTGCCTCAGACTTTTGCCTAATCTTCTAAAGATCAACCACGAGTCAAATAACTCCTCTTTAGTAGTACACTTCTTTTTCTTTTATGGAATTGACTGTAAAAGGTGATGGTCTCGCCAATTTCCTCGTTAACAGCTTCCACTTCTTGCTGAATACCTTTTCTTGCTTCCTCCAATAGGCAATAGGCCATCTTCTCCTAAGGAAGGAAGTACTTCAATGAAGGCATCGAGTGATTACACCCCAAGGCTCATCCATCGCTCGGGACTTTTTCTTAGCTGTAAGCTGCTTTCTTAGTTGTATAAATCCATCAATAGTCTTTCAAAACGAATAGACACCCACCATCGTATGTGAATACGGTACGTACTGCTTGCCCTCTTTCAGATAGGCTAAGGCGCCTTCGTCTTACTTCTTATTCAATTCTTTTCTTTCCATTTTTGACCTTCCGAGCTGAGCGTTTTCTTTTGGGTGGAAGAAGGAGCAGAAAGGAGGTAGAGCTCCATTCTCCTTGAACACTTCCGCCAGTCTCCTATTTTATGATCTATTCGATTTAGATGACGAAAGCGCCGTTCTTTCCGAAGAGATTCTTGCCAACACCATTCCCATTGATCAAGAAAGGCATGGCAGTCAAAGGGAATTGCTTGGTTCCCGAAGGGAGGTTGAATAAGCTTTTACAGAAGAAGCTGCTCTTGCTGGTTGTTTGGTTGGGTAGCGAGATTGACCTTTTTGACCTCTGAGGGATATCAGAATCTTGATCAAAGTCGACTGTCTATGCGGACGAAGAGGCCTGAGAAAGCCTTGATCAAAGTGGATGTATAGGTCCCATACACAATCCAAGAGAGCACCCTACTGGGCCTGTTGGCGGTGAAGCAAGCAAAGGTCTCATTTCGTTCATTGCGAGGTTAGGAAAGGGAGCCAATGAAACTAGGACTAGGATCACTCTATGAATTGGATATTTAGGTAATGCCAAGGTTGATTCACCGAACGGAAGGAAAAAACTTTTTTTTTGAGGTTTTGCTTGGTCCGGATCCCCTGAGATGTTTTACCAACCAAGGCCAGAATGTCATAACCAAATGGAGTCACATTCGCTGGTCTCGACTAAAGGTTCGACTTGCATGTGTTAAGCATGCCGCCAGCCTTCATCCTGAGCCAGGATTTCATAGTTGCATTACTTATAGCTTCCTTGTTCGTAGACAAAGCTGATTCGGAATTGTCTTTTATTCCAAGGCATAACCCGTATCCATGCGCTTCATATTAGCCTGGAGTTCGCTCCCAGCAATATAGCCATCCCTACCCTATCACGTCAATCCCACGAGCCTCTTATCCATTCTCGTTGGATCACGGACGGCGGGGGAGCAAGTCA
>Ga0213875_10000225_pt1 | contig 57756 bp, 62 predicted proteins | sample BarmaccomBMRX_R8_FD_160105 | JGI IMG/M metagenome (GOLD analysis project Ga0213875, IMG submission 160105) | Root-associated microbial communities from Barbacenia macrantha in rupestrian grasslands, the National Park of Serra do Cipo, Brazil - RX_R8 | ecosystem: Host-associated > Plants > Roots...
GCAACTCGAGCGAATCCGGCAGCGGGATCAGCCGCCCGACCGGCACCGCGATCCGGTCGGCGAAGCCGCCGTCGGTGTGCGGGACCTGGGCCGCACTCCCCAGGTACCGGGTCTCCGGGCACAGATTCGACGCCCCCGCGACGCACCACTCACAGTGCCCGCAACTCCGGGCCGGGTGGACCGCCACCGCCTGCCCCACCGCCGGCCCGGAACCGTCCGCGGCCGCCACGGCGACCCGCCCCACCACCTCGTGCCCGAGGATCATGGGCGCCTGCAGTATCGAAGTGCCTACTGCGCCGTCGCGCCAGTAGTGCAGGTCAGAGCCGCACACGCCGCCGTAGGCCACGTCGACCAGAGCCTCGTCCGCCGCAGCGGCGGGCGCCGGCTCCCGGTCCAGCCGCAAATCGTCCCGCCCGTGCACCCGCAGGGCTCGGATGTCAGCCACGCCCGCTCCCCTCACAGCGCCTCCACTCGCTCACAGCACCGCGGTGATGCCACCATCGACGTAGATGATCTGCCCGTTGACGAAGTCGGAGGCGGCCGAGGCCAGCCACACGGCCGGGCCGGCCAGGTCGGAGGGCAGGCCCCAGCGCCGGGCCGGCGTCCGGGCCTCGACCCAGGCGCTGAACTCCTCGTCGGCCACCAGGGTGGCGTTCAGGTCGGTGCCGATGTAGCCGGGGGCCAGGCCGTTGGCCTGGATGCCGCCGGCCGCCCACTCGGCGCACATGGTGCGGGTCAGCGAGGCCAGGGCGGCCTTGGCGGCGGCGTAGGCGGACGTGGTCGGGCGGACCAGCTGGGTCTGCAGCGAGCAGACGTTGATGATCTTGCCGTGGCCGCGTTCCAGCATGCCGCGGGCGAGCTCCTGGCCGAGGACGAAACAGCTGGTCAGGTTGACCGACACCACCTGCTGCCAGGCGTCCAGCGGGAACTCGGTCAGCGGCGACCGGAACTGGATGCCGGCGTTGTTGACGAGCACGTCGATCCCGCCCAGCTCCGCGACCAAGCCACGGGCCCCGGACACGACCGCTTCGGGGTCGCCGACGTCGAACGCGCAGCCGCGCACCTCGGCCCCCGCCACCTCCGAACGCAGCGCGACGCAGGCTTCCTCGACCCGGCCGAAGTCCCGGCCGTGCAGCACCACGGTCGCGCCGGCCTGGGCCAGCCCGGTCGCGATGGCCGCCCCGATCCCGCGAGTGGAGCCGGTGACCAGCGCACGCCGCCCGGTCAGGTCGAAGGGCGAATCAGCCACGGCTCTCCTCGGTAACGTCGACGGGTACACCGCCGGCGGCCAGCGAGCGCCCGGCCGCCAGCACCACGGCCAGGTCGGCCAGGCCATCGTCGACGCTGACCACCGGCGGCCGGCCGGAACGGATGGCCGACACCCAGTCCTCGACGATAGACCGGTGGCTGTCGTAGTAGTTCTCCGGTCCGGAGATGGCCCGGCCGGCCGGGTTCTGCTCGTCCCAGAGGGCGGCGCCGCCCTGGTCGGTGTCGTAGTCGACCCGGATCTCGATCCGGCCGCGGGACCCGATCACCGCCCCCTCGGCCTCGGCCGCCAGCGGGAACGCGGTCCACGAGTACAGCGACTGGGCCGCCAGGCCCGAGGCGAACCACAGCGTGAGCAGCAGCGTGTCCGCCCGTCCGGTCCCAGCCGCCGAGCTCGCCACCGCCGACACCCGCTCTACGGGCCCGCCCAGATACCGCAGCAGGCTCGTGTGATGGGTCCCCTGGTCCAGCAGCAGACCCCCAGATGGCCCCAGCCCGCGCCGCCACCCGTCCCGCAGCCACACCCCGTCCAGCGTGAACAGGCGGGTGGAACGCAACGCCAGCACGTCCCCCACCGCGCCCGACGAGATCGCCTCGCGGGCGGCCCGGACCGCCGCGATGTGCGGGTAGTTCTCCGCGACCGCGACCACCCGCCCGGCCTCGGCGGCCGCCCGCCGGATCCGTTCGCCGTCGGCCCCGGTGGTGGCCAGCGGCTTTTCGACCAGCACGTGCCAGCCGCGGGCGAGGGCGTCGCAGGCGGTGTCGGCGTGCCGCGCGTGCGGGGTCCGGATGTCGGCCGCGTCGATCGGCACCCCGTCGTCCACCGCGGCCTGGATCGAGGGGTAGGCCGGCACCCGGAACAGGTCGGCCACCACCTGCCGCCGCTCGGCCTGCGGGTCGATCACCGCCACCAGCCCGAAGCCACCGGAGGCGGTCGCGTACACGTGCCGGGCGACCAGCTCACCGATCGCTCCGCACCCGACCAGCGCGACCCGGACCGCGCCTGAGCCCTGCGGGGGAACGATCATGCGGTCGCCAGCGTGGCCGCCACCTCGGCCAGGGCGGCGGCCTGCCAGGCGGTCGAGGTGATCGAGCGGGCCAGCTGCTCGGCGTGCTCGGGGTCGACCGCGGCCAGCGCCCCGGCCACCGCCGCCAGCGCCGACGCCCGGCGGTCGGTGCCGGGAATCGACTGGGCGCTGCGCTCGGCGTCGGCGATGACGCGGGCCGCCCGGGTGGCATCGAGGGCGGCCATGACCTTGGCCACCGCCGCCAGCGCGGGCGCCCGGGCGCTGGCGCCGGGCAGCGGGCGGGCCAGCCGTTCGGCGTCGGCGATCAGGCGGCCGGCCCGGTCGGGGTCGGTGCCGATGACCGCCGCGGCCAGCGCCGCCAGCGCCGACGCCTTCTGGTCGGGGGCCGCTATCGAGTGCGCGACCTGCTCGGCGTGGTCGGGGTCGATGACGGCCAGGGCCGCGGTCACGTCGGCCAGCGCGGTCGCCTGCCGGTCGCGGCTGGGCGCCGAGCGGGCGTCCCGTTCGGCGTCGGCGATCAGCTGGCTGGCCCGGCCGGTGTCACCGGCGGCCACCGTCGCCGCCACCCCGGCCAGCGCCGACGCCTTCCAGGCGGGCTCGGCCAGCGACTGGGCGACCGACTCGGCGGTGCGGGCGTCGCTGATCGCGAGCGGGCCGGTCACCGCGGCCAGCGCCAGCGCCCGCGGTTCGTCGTCGCGGATCGACTGGGCCACCCGGCAGGCGTCGGCCACCAGCCGGGCGGCCCGGCCGGGGTCGCCCGCGCGGATCGCGGTGGCCGCCGCGACCAGGGCCTGCGCCTTGGGCGGGCTCTCGGGGACCGAATGGGCCGCCCGCAACGCCTCGGTGACCAGGTGCCCGACCTGCTTCCGCTCCAGCGCCGGCCCGGGCCCCGCAGGCACGGCCGTCCCCGCAGGCACGGCCGGCGCCGCCTGGACCCCGAGGCTGGCGACCGGCACCCGCCGCCGCACCCGCCCCGGCGCGGCCGCGTTGGCGGTGAACGCGAACTCCCGGGCCGCCCCCGACCCCTGCTCGCTCGGCTCCGGCAGTCCCTGCGCCGCCAGCCGCTCCCGCAGCTCCGGGTACAGGTCACCGAACGTCAGCCACGGGGCCCGCCCCGGCAGCCCGGCCGCGACCAGATCGCACAGCTCGGCCGTGAACGACGTGCAGGCGTCGTCCCCGTGGCCCGGCGCCGGCGCGGCCGCGCACTCGTCCGGCCCGACCGCGGCCAGCGTGTAGCCGCCGGGGATGGCCGCCAGCGGACCGGAGCCCGCCTGCCCGCCGAAGCAGCAGTCCAGGATGGACAGCTTGGTGTGGGCGGGGCTCCCGCGCAGCGTCTCGGTCAGCGCCCGCCACGGCAGCCCGCTGTCCTCCGGCCGGCCCGGATCGGTGGCGGTCACCGACAGGCACAGCCCGCCGTCGCCCGCCAGCACCCCGTGGCCCACGTAGTAGAGGAGCAGCACCCCGGTCGTGGCCACCGCCACCTCGGCGATCTCGGCGCTCAGGCCGGCGGCCGAGATCGGGTTGGCGATGACCCGGACCTGGCCGGCGGGCCAGCCGCCCAGCTCAGGGTCGGTCAGCAGCGAACGCACGGCCGCCACGCTGTTTCTGGCCGCGCGGATCGGCGGGAATTCGGCATACTCATAGGCCGAGACCCCAATGAGGATCGCGGCCGAACCCGGGGGGACGATGGTCTCAGCCACGGCGGCCCGCCCCAGGCTCCCACCGGTCGGCGACGTACACGCTCATTGGTCCCCCTATCAGCTAAAACGCTGACATGATACGAGCCATCGGGCCGGGTCCGGGGTTCCGCCACGGCCATCCGGCCAGAACGGTGGGCGGGCTGACCAGCCAGAGGAGACGCCGATGACCGGGCCAGACGTGGCTACCGGGCCGCCCGGCGACGGCTACGCGCTCGGCCGGACCTCGGCCGAGTACCAGCGCCTGCGCTGGCAGGCGGCCCTGTTTGAGCAGGTCACCGCCCGGGTGCTCGGCCAGGTGGGCGTCGGCCGGGGCCAGCGCTGCCTGGACGTGGGCTGCGGGGCGGGCGACGTGATGCGGCTGCTGGCCGGGCTGGCCGGCCCGGCCGGCCAGGTCACCGGAATCGACAACGACGCTCGGCTGGGCGGCGAGGCGCTGGCGGTGCTGCGGGCGACCGTGCCCGGCCGGTTCGACTTCGTGGCCGCCGACGTCGAGACGGCCGAGGAGGTCCCGGGCGGCCCGTTCGACCTCGTGTTCGCCCGCTTCCTGCTGTTCCACGTGCACGACCCGGCCGCGGTGGTGCGCAAGCTGTACGGCTGGACCAAGCCGGGCGGGGTGCTGCTGGTCCAGGACTTCGACGCGCGGACGATGGACGTGGTGCCGCCGCTGGCCACCTGGCCCGAGTACGAGCGGGTCGTCTACGGGATGTTCGCCCAGGCCGGCGCCGATCCGGGGGTCGGCCGCAAGCTGCCCTTGCACTTCAGCGCGGCCGGGCTGGGGCTACCGGACGGGACCGACGTGACCGGCCTGCTGCTGCCGCTGCCGGAGATCGTGCGCATGTACCGGGCCATGTACACCAACCTCCGGCCCGCCGCGCTCCGCCTTGGCCTGACCACCGAGGCCGACGGCGACGCGTTCCTGGCCGAGCTCACCGAAGCGACCGCCCCCGGCCAAGGCCAGCGCCAGGGCCAAGGCCCGGGCCCCGGCCCCGCCGACCGGACCGCGATGCCGCCGCTGGTGATCAGCGCCTGGAAACGGAAGCCGCTTCGGTGACCGGCATGGTGATCTCCAGGACGGTGCCGGCGCCGGGCGCGCTGTCGATCATGACCGAGCCGCCCGCCTCGGCCACCCGGCCGCCGATGGACTCCTTGAGCCCCATGCCGGCCGACTGGGCGGCCGGGTCGAACCCGCGGCCCTGATCGACCACGGTCACCACCAGCGCCCCGGGCGCGGCCGCGAGCCGGAGCACGGCGCTGGCCGTGCCGGCGTGCTTGACCACGTTGGTCAGCGCCTCGCTGACCGCGCCCACCAGCGCGGCCCGGCGCTCGGCGTCGAGCGTCTCGAGGACGGCCGACCCGCGGAGCGTCGTGTAGTTGAACTCGACCCGCAGCCCGTCCCGGGCGACCCGGGCGACCACCTCGCCGAGCTGGCCGAGCAGGTCGCCGGCGGCGGCGTCGCCGGTCCCCTCGACCAGGTCGCGCAGCCACACCGCTTCCTCGGCGACCCGGGCCTTGACGGCCGCGTCGGCGATCCACTGCCCCTGGGCCAGGGTCTCCATCGTCTGCAGGACCCGGTCGTGCAGCATCCGGGCGTGCCGCAGCCGTTCCTGGTCGCGGGCCAGCACCGCCTCGCGGGCCTGGCTCTCCTCCAGCTGGCGGCCCATGCGCCGCAGCTGCCAGGCGATGGCCCAGGCGATCACCGCGTTCGGGAAGTAGGTGACGGCGTTGACGAGCACGTGGGGGGCCGGGTCGGCGTGCAGGTAGCCGCCGCCGTAGAGGTAGCCGGCGGCCAGGCAGGTGGTCGCGACCAGCACCGCGCTCAGCCGCCGGAGCCCGACGCCGAACGCCAGCGAGCAGATGACCGAGTAGGAGTAGGCGATGTACAGCCCGCCGTAGCGGGCGCTGACCATCGCGCTGACGACCAGCACCGCGATCGTGAACGCGAGGTCGGCGATCGTCCACGCCGACCGCACCCGCCGGGCCCGCAGGCAGGCCGCGGACAGGACGGCGCTCTCGGCCGTGACCGCCGCGATCAGCGCGATGACGACCGCGTGGGCCTGGTAGTTCGAAGCGTCGTGGAGGGTGACGATCCAGAATTCCGCCAGCCCGGCCAGCCGGAACAGCACCACCGCGCGCGCCAGCGTCAACTCCGTCTGCCCGGCCGCGTCCGAGCGGGCGGCGCTCATCACCTTGCCCCGCCGGCCGGGCGCCGCTCGATCGCGGCCCGGGCCAGCTCGGCCTTGTTGCCGACGTGCAGCTTGGCCCGGATCCGCTCGACGTAGGTGTCGACGGTCGCGCGGCTGACCCCCATCCGCGACGCGGCCTGGGCGTGGGTCAGGCCCTGGGCGATCAGGTTCAGCGTCTCCTCTTCGCGGGCCGACAGCGCCGGGGTGCCCGCGGCCACCTCGGCGGCGGCCGGGGCCGCGGTCAGTTCGCCCTGCAGGATGTCGGCCAGCTGCGACGACAGCGCGAAGCCACCGCTGGCCACGGTGTGCACGGCGGCGATCAGCATCGGCGGGTCGGCCAGCTTGGTCACGTAGCCGCAGGCCCCGGCCCGGATCGCGCCGAGCACGTCCGCGGGCCGCCCGGACGCCGACACGACCAGCACCTTGTGGTCCTGGCGGAGGCTCTCGATCGCATCCAGGCAGGGCTGGTCGCCGTCGTGGTACAGGTCCAGCATGATCACGTCGTGCCGGCCGGCGCCCGGGCCGCCCGGGCCGAGCTCGGCCGGGGTGGCCACGGCCGCGCTGATCTCGATGTCGCCGGCCTCGGCGAGGATTGACTGGAGTCCCCGCCGGGCGACGGGATGGTCGTCGACGATCGCCACCTGGATCAACGTAGCCCCCGTGATCGGTGAACAAGAAGCCCCATTATCGCGCTTCTCCCGGGTCATTCGGTGGACATTGTCACCGCTCCCGTCCCCACATCGCGCCCGGCCCGGGATGTCCCGTCACGCCGGCGTGACGTGGATGAATTTGCCGGCCCGCGCACGACGTGCGGCGACATCCGGCTGCTGCCCAGACTGAAACCCGAATGAACGGCCAGCCGGTCCTGACCCGCTGGTCAGCTCGGCGCCAGCACCGTCCAACCGTGAAAGGCGGTCCCGTTTTGATCAAGAGCCTGCGGCGTATCAGGAGGGCTTCACCACCGCGATCGTCGACCTGGGCTGTGTCAACGGTGACTGGGACTACATGTACTACGGATTCCACATGGCCTACCGGATCCAGTACATCACGCTCAACTGCTACAGCGCCGGCTGCAGCGGGTCGACCTCCTACAGCGCCTGGAAGCCCGGCTGGGCGGTCATTCCCTGATCGCTCAGGACGCGGCCCCCAGGGTCAGCGTGATCGTGTTGCCGGGGCCGGGCAGCGTGAGGTTGATCAGCGGCGTGGCCAGCAGGCAGTGGGTGAACCGGGGGATCGTGTAGGTGCCGGACAGGGTGCCGCCGGTCAGCGCGTTGAACCCCGGCTGCGAGGTGAGTGCGATCGTGGCCGGGGTCGCGGTCTGGCACGAGTTGCCGACCGGGAGCGGGATGCCCGCCACCTTGAGGCTGGTCAGCTTCAGGGTGATGTGGGAGGTGGCCTCGATGCCGCCGTTGCTCTCCAGCGTGCCGGTCGTCGGCCCCTGCTCGACGAATTCGGTGGTGGCGGTGACCGGCACCAGCCCCAGCTCGCTGAACGAGCCGGTCGCGGCCGGGAGGTTCACGCGGCCGGTGATCGTGCCGGTGGTCAGGTCGGCGGTGGCGGCCAGGGTGCCCGGGCCGAGCGGGATCGACGTGTGGATGGCGTTGATGGTGGTGCTGCCGCTGACCGGGTAGGTGAGGCTGGCGGTGGTGTCGGCCGAGGCGGGGCTGGCCCCGAGGCCGGCGCCCAGGCCAGCCGTCCCGGCCAGCGCCGCGGAAGTGAGCAGGAGTCCGGCGAGCCGCTTGTTCATGGTCATCACGTCCTGGTGAGGAGGCCGCTCCCCCCACGGTCAGCGCGTACGTTACTGGTGCGTAACCACGGCGGCAAGAGCAGTCACCCAGCCCGGATTTGGGCTATGACCGTCCCGCGCAAGACCCTTTTAAATATTTGTAGAAGGTTGACAGTGCGCGGTGACCCGAGCCCTGTCGGGCACCACCGGCCGGCGATTGGTTAACGTCACTACGTGGACGTGATCACCGAATGGACCGACGCCCAGGGCCGCGTCATCGAGCTGGTCGAGTCGCTCGGCGACGAGGAGACCCAGCGGGCGGTGCCCGCCACCCCCGACTGGACCGTCACCCAGCTGCTGGCCCACATGGTCGGCCTCAGCGCCGACGTGCTGGCGGGCGACGAGCCCGACGACCACAACCCCAGCTGGACCCAGCGCCAGGTCGACTCCCGGGCGGGCCGCACCCCGGCCGAGCTGGTGGCCGAGTGGCGCACCCTCACCAAAGGGATGCAGGACTACCTGCGTGACAACGGCCCCCGGCCGCTCAACGACATCGTCATCCACGAGCAGGACCTGCGCGGTGCGGTCGGCCGCCCGGGCGGCCGCGACACCAGCGCCCTGGCCGCGGTCCGCGACGTGATGGCGGAGCGGTTCGCGACCCGGGTCCGCCAGGCCCACCTGCCGCCGGTCGAGCTGCGCAGCCCGGCCTGGATCTTCAGCACCGGGGACGGCGATCCCGGCCTGGAGCTGTTCGCCCCCGACTTCGACCTGATCCGGGCGCTGATGACCCGGCGCACGGCCGGCCAGCTGCGGCAGTGGAGCCTGAACGGCCAGATCGACCAGTACCTGCCGGTGTTCGCCGGGCTCGGGCCGCTCCCGGAGAGCCCGCTGCCCGAATGAGGGCTTGCGCGCATGACCAGAGTTCGACCACAGAGTGACCAGCGCGATATTGCCTCGTTACGACGGAATGTAGGACGATCCTGAGATGGTTACGGTCACGGGCGGCGGTCAACGCTACGGCCTGAGCTGCCCGGCCGTGACAGAAAGACGAGGTGACCGATGCGCCTGCTGCTGATCGGCGCGCCCGGCGCGGGCAAGGGGACCCAGGCCGAAAAGCTGTCCGCCCGGTTCAACATCGCGCACATCTCCAGCGGTGACCTGCTGCGTGAGCACGTGCGGGACCAGACGTCGCTCGGCCAGCGGATCAAGAGCTACGTCGACGCCGGCGACCTGGTGCCCGACGCCCTGGTCATGGACATGCTGCGCAAGCCGGTGGTGGCCGCCTCGGAGGCGGGCGGTTACGTGCTGGACGGCTTCCCGCGCACGGTCGACCAGGCCAAGGCGGCGTTCGAGGTCGCCAACCGGCTCGGCGTCGAGGTTCAGGCCGCGGTTCACCTGTACGTGCCCGACCGGGAGCTGATCCGGCGGCTGCTGGCCCGCAGCCGCGGCTCGGACGACACCGAGGACGTCATCGCCCACCGGCTCGAGGTGTACCAGCAGATGACGATGCCGCTGCTGGAGTACTACGCCAACCGCGAGTGGATGTTCAGCGTCGACGGCACCCGGACGCCGGACGAGGTGCACGAGGCGATCGTGAGCCGGCTGGAGAAGCTGGCCGCGTTCGACACCACCGAGGAACGGGACGCGGCCTCGGCCTGACGGCCGGCGTCAACGGGCTGGCCGGGGCGTCAGCGTCACGGTGAACGTGGTGGGCTCGGCGTTCAGCCGGTAGGCCGGCAGCACGCCGGGTCCGCAGGAACCGGTGCCGAGCCCGTGCTGAGCGTGATCGATATTGATGAAAAGGCGATCGCGGGGCCGGAGCTGATGGGGATGGCGCGCGGCGTCCAGGTCCTCGGTGCTCCAGCGGCGCACGGTGAGGTCGAAGACCGGGTGGCCGGCGATCCGCAACCCGGTGCCGGCCTCGTCGGTGATCTCGGCCCAGCGCACGTCGGAGCGGTTCCCGTTTTCTTGCGGGAACACGTACGGGGTCTGGAGCGCGGCGACCGTGGCCCGGTAGCGGCCGACCCGGACTGCGTGGCGGGAGTCACGGTAGGACTCGCCCGGGCCGAGGCCGAACCACTCGACCCGGTCCAGCTCGGCCGGACCGGTCATTCGCAGCCCGAGCCGGGGCAGCGGCACCGTCCAGGAGCCTTCCGGTTCGACGTGGACGGTCAGGCGCAGCTGGTCCCCGGCCGCGGTCCAGCGGTAGGTGGTCAGCAGGCCGAGGCGGCTGGCGGCGGGGGCGACCCGGGTCGTGACGACCAGCTCGTCCGGGCCGGTGCTGACCGACGACACCCGGTGCTGCATCCGGTGCAGGCCGAGGTCGCGCCAGGCCAGTTCGTCGTGGTCGGTGGAGAACCAGCGTTCGTTGTCGATCGGCGCCCGCCACACGTCGAGCCGGGGCCCGTCGAGCGGGAGAGGGCCCAAGCTGGTCAGGATCCCGGTTGCGGGGTCGAAGACGCCGGGGCCGAGGCGGATCGCGGCGTCGGTGACCGTCACCCGGCTGGGCGCGGGCCCGGGCGGGGACGTGACGGTCGGTGGGCCAGCCAGGCGGGGCTGGATCACGTCATCCTCACCATCACCAGCAGCACCATCACCTGCAGCCGCTACCTCAGCTCCAGCCTCACCATCATCAACAGCCGCTATCTCATCTCCAGCCTCATCATCGTAAGCAGCCGCTGTCTCAGCTTCAGCCTCACAATCATCAACAGCCGTTACCTCATCTCCAGCCTCACTGTCACCTTCAATTCCCTCCCCATCACCTCTAATTCCTCCTCCACCTCCTCCAACCTCTCCCCCATCACCTCCACTTCTCCCTCCATCATTTGGTATACGGTATCCTTGACTTAGTGAGGTTGGTGGGGCCGGGGTGAGGGGTGAGGTTGGGACGGCAGCGGAGGGCGAGGGTGGCTGGCTCAGAGTGGGTCGGGGGCTGAGGGCCGGTTGAGAGCTGAGAGCCGGTTGAGAGCTGAGAGCCGGTTGAGAGCTGAGAGTCGGTTGAAGGTTGAGGGCGGGCTCGGGGCTCGAGGCGACCTGAGGGCTGAGAGCGGGCTCGGGGTCCGAGGCGACCTGAGGGCTCAAGGCGAGCTGGCCCCAGCCGACCACGTGACCGGCCGGTGCCCAGGGCTGGTCGGCCGCCAGCACCGCCTGGACGGTCAGCCAGCGCTCCCCTATACCCCCATCAATCTCGCTGGCCTCATCAATCCCATGGGCACCAACAGCCTGCTCCGCCTCGTCGGTCGGCGGGATGGGCGGTAGGGGGACGGTCACTGACTCGCCGGGCCCGATCGGCGGCACGGTCAGCGCGCCCGCGGCCAGACGGGAGCCGTTCCCTTCGATGTTCCACGTGAATCGCAGGTGGGAGAGGTCGAGGAAGTCGTAGCGGTTGCCGATCCGCAGCCGGCCGTCGTCCGGGGTGATGCGGACCGGCTCGATGACCTTGGCGTACTCGAGCAGGCCGGGCGACGGGGTCCGGTCCGGGAACAGCAGCCCGTCGGCCACGAAGTTGCCGTCGTGCAGCGGCTCGCCGAAGTCGCCGCCGTAGCCGTAGAACTCACCGTGGGCGTCCCGGGTGCGCAGGCCGTGGTCGATCCACTCCCAGATGAAGCCGCCCTGGCACCGCGGGTAGCGGTCGAACAGCTCCTGGTACTCGGCCAGGCCGCCCGGGCCGTTGCCCATCGCGTGGCCGTACTCGCACAGGATGAACGGCATCCGCCGGCGCCTTGTGTCCAGCTCCGGGTCCGCCAGCGGCTCTTCGCGGCCCTGGCCGATCAGCTCGACCTCGGCCTGCGGGGTGTACATCCGGCTGTAGACGTCGACGTCGCGGGCGGTCCAGTCGCGTTCGTAGTGCAGCGGCCGGGACGGGTCGCGGTGCCGGGCCCAGACCGCCATCGCGGCCAGGTTGCGGCCGCGGCCGCTCTCGTTCCCGAGCGACCAGAGCACCACGCTGGGGTGGTTCTTGTCCCGTTCGACCATCCGCCGCATCCGGCTGACCAGCGCCTGCTGCCAGGCCGGGTGGTCGGCCGGGTTGTCGGGGGCCGGGTCGTCCCCGCCGTCGGCGAAGAACCCGTGGGTCTCCAGGTCGCACTCGTCGATGACGTACAGGCCGTACTCGTCGCACAGGTCCAGGAACCGCGGGTCGGGCGGGTAGTGGCTGGTGCGGACGCTGTTGATGTTGTGCCGCTTCATCAGCAGGACGTCCTGCCGCATGGTCTCCAGGGTCACCGCCCGGCCCCGGTCGGGGTCGAACTCGTGCCGGTTCACCCCCCGGAACAGCACCCGCCGGCCGTTGACGGTCAGCAGCCCGTCGGTGACGGCGACGGTGCGGAAACCGAGCCGCAGCGGCACGGTCTCGGCCGGGGTGACGAGGGCGCCGTCGTAGAGCCGGGGTGATTCGGCCGACCAGGGGTGCACGGCCGGTACGGTCAGCGGGTCGCGGGTCTCGGCGTCGATGCCGAGCTCGGGCACGATGACCCGGACCGGGACGTCGGCCTCGACCCGCAGGGTGCCGCGGCCGGTGGTGTGGTCGTAGCCGGCGTGCACGAACCAGTCGCCGACGCCGCCCTCCGGCCGGGCCAGCAGCATCACCCGCCGGAAGATGCCGGACAGCCACCACATGTCCTGGTCCTCCAGGTAGCTGCCGGACGACCACTGGTGCACCCGGACCGCCAGCAGATTGTCGCGGCCGGGCGGGCTGACCAGGCGGGTCACGTCGAACTCGGCCGGCAGCCGGCTGCCGGAGATCACGCCCAGCTCGGTGCCGTTCAGCCACACGCGGGCGCACGAGTCGACCCCGTCGAACCGGAGCAGGATCCGGCCCGGCGGCCAGTCCGGCGGGACCCGGAACCGGACCCGGTAGTCCCCGGTCGGGTTGGCGGTCGGCACCCGCGGCGGGTCGACCGGGAACGGGTAGCGGACGTTGGTGTAGGCGGGGGCGCCGTACCCGTGCAGCTGCCAGTGCGACGGGACCGGCAGGGTGGCCCAGCCGGCGTCGCCGGCCGCCGGGTCGCCGGCGGCTGGCTGCGCGAAGGCGGCCGGGGCGTCGGCCCGCGGGGACCAGCGGAACTGCCAGTCCCCGGACAGGTCGAGCGCCGGCGCGCTGGAGGTGAACCAGGCCCGCGGCGGTTCCGCTCCGGCCCACGGGTGGAACTGCTCCCAGTACGGCGCCTCGGTCATGGCTGGTTCCTCCCCGCCGGGGACCGCTCTTTACCCTGGGGATGCCGCACCTTCCGGGAGAGGACCAGCTATGCGAGCCGACGTGGTGTGCCTGGGCGAGACGATGGCGATGGTGACGCCCAGCCCGCCCCGGCCGCTGGCCGAAGCCCAGACCCTGACCCTCAGCCAGGGCGGGGCCGAGTCCAACGTGGCGATCTGGCTGGCCCGGCTGGGACTCCCGGCCGCCTGGTGCAGCCGCCTGGGCGACGACAGCCTCGGCCGCCGGGTGCTGGCCGAGGTGGCGGCGGCCGGAGTCGACACCAGCCTGGTGGAGCTGGACGCCGGCGCCCCGACCGGCGTCTACTTCAAGGACCCGCAGCCCGGCGCGACCAGCGTGCTCTACTACCGGCGGGGGTCGGCCGCCAGCCTGATGGACGAGGACGACGCTGACCGGGCGCTGGCCCCGGGGGTGCGGCTGCTGCACCTGACCGGGATCACCCCGGCCCTGTCGGAGTCCTGCGCCCACGCGGTCGACCAGGCCATCGCCCGGGCGGCCGAACTCGGGGTGACCGTCAGCTTCGACGTCAACTACCGGCCTGCCCTGTGGCCCGGCCCCGAGGCCGCCGCCGAGGTGCTCGGCTGGCTGACCGGGCGTTGCGACGTCGTGTTGGCCGGCGCCGACGAGGCCAGCCTGCTGTGGGGCACCGATTCGGTCCTGGACACCTGGGCCGCCCTCGGCGAACCGGGCACGCTGGTGGTCAAGGACGGGGCCCGGGCCGCCCACAGCACCGCCGACGGCCGGGCGGTCACGTCGGTCGCCGCCCTCCCGGCCGAGGTGGTCGAACCGGTCGGGGCGGGCGACGCATTCGCGGCCGGCTGGCTGTTCGGCTGGCTCCGCGGCCTGCCCGACGCCGCCCGGCTGCGGATGGGCCACCTGATCGCCTCGTCGGCGCTGACCTCGGCCACCGACCACGGCGAGTTCGCCATGCCCCCCGCCGACCTCGAAGACCTCGCCCGCACCGGCCGCGACTGGCCGGAGCTGACCCCCGCTGGAGACCAGCCATGACCACGTCCACGCTCTTCGACCAGCTGGACCGGACCAAGGTGCTGGCCATCCTGCACGGCGCCACCCCGGCCGAAACCGTCCGCTGGTGCGAGCGGGCCTGGTCCCTGGGCGTCGCCCTGGTCGAGGTGCCGATCCGCGCCGACGGCGACCTGGAGCTGCTGGCCGCGGCGGTCGGGGCGGGCCGCCGCGCGGGCCACCCGGTCGGCGCCGGGACGGTCACCTCGGCCGAACTGACCGCTCAGGTAGCCGAGCTGGGTGGGGCCTTCACCGTCGCGCCCGGCCTGGACGAAGAGGTCGCCGCGGCCAGCCTGGACCTGGGCCTGGCCCACCTGCCCGGCGTCGCCACCGCCACCGAGATCCAGCGGGCGCTGCGGCTGGGGCTGCCCTGGCAGAAGGCGTTTCCGGCGTCGTCGCTGGGGCCGGGCTGGTTCACCGCCCAGCGCGAACCGTTCCGCACGGTCAAGTTCGTCGCCACCGGCGGCGTCAACGTGGAGAACGCCGCCTCCTTCCTCAAGGCCGGCGCGGCCGCGGTCAGCCTCGGCAGCGCCTTCGCCCGCTCCCCCGACGAGGACATCCGCGCCCTGATCGGCTAGCCGCTTGACGGGCGAACGCCCAGGCTGTTGCGGAATCCCGGGGGTGGAAAGCCACCTGGTGGTGGCCCGGGCCGCGGTCGTCCCCGACCAGTCGCCGTGGACGCTGGCCACCATCCGGGACCTGGAGGTGCTGACGCTGGCCGGGGCCACGATCCTGCCGCCGGTGCCCGCGTTCTACCACCAGCCGGAGACCAGCGAAGACCTGCTGCGGCAGACCGTGGGCAAGATCCTCGACCAGTTCGGCCTCGAGCACCGGCTGTTCACCCGCTGGCCGGGCGGCTCAGCCGGGTGAGCTCGGCCGGGTGAGGCCAGCGCGAACTGGTCCAGGACGGTCGCGCACAGCTGGGCCAGCAGCTCGGGGATGAGCGGCAGCTCCGGCCGGAACGGCGGAATCGGCGGCAGCACGATCGCGCCCGCCTCGGTCACCGCGGCCATGTTGCGCAGGTGGATGTAGCTGAGCGGCGTCTCCCGGGTCACCAGGACCAGGCGCCGCCCGCCGCCCAGGGTGGCGCAAGCGGCCCGGGACACCAGGTTGTCCGGGTCCCGGCCGGCCACCGTGGCCAGCGTGCGCATCGAACACGGGACGACGACCATCCCCACGGCCGGGAATGAGCCCGACCCGATCGGCGCGTCCGCGTCGGCCGGGTCGTAGACCACGTCGGCCAGCCGCTCGACCCCGGCCGGGTCGACCCGCATCTCCGGCTCGATGCTGCGGCGAGCCCCGGCCGACAGGACCAGGTGCGACTCCACCCCGTCGCCCGGTCATAACCGGCCACCCCATACTGGCGGCATGGACGCCCGTGCGCTGCTGACCGCGCTGCTCGAACCGGGCTCGTTCCGGTCCTGGGACGAGCCCATCACCTCGGCTCCGGCCGCTGGGGCAGCCGGTTACGCGGCCGAGCTGGCGGCGGCGCGGGCCCGCACCGGCCTGGACGAGTCGGTGGTCACCGGCCAGGGCCGGATCGGCGGCCACCCGGTCGCGGTGGCGGCCAGCGAGTTCGGCTTCCTGGGCGGCTCGATCGGGGTCGCGGCCGGCGAACGGCTGACCCGGGCGGCCGAACGGGCCACCGCCGACCGGCTGCCGCTGATCGCGCTGCCCGCCTCGGGCGGCACCCGCATGCAGGAGGGCACGCTGGCGTTCCTGCAGATGGTCAAGATCACCGGCGCGGTCACCGCCCACCGGCGGGCCCACCTGCCGTACCTGGTGTACCTGCGGCACCCGGTCACCGGCGGCGTGTTCGCGTCCTGGGCGTCGCTCGGGCACCTGACCCTGGCCGAGCCGGGCGCGCTGATCGGCTTCCTCGGGCCGCGGGTGTACGAGGCGCTGGCCGGGCAGCCGTTCCCGCCGGGCGTGCAGACGGCCGAGAACCTGGCCGCCCACGGGCTCATCGACGCGGTGGTCGCCCCGGACCAGCTGGGCGCCTACGTGGGCCGGGTCCTGGACGCCCTGACCCCGGGGACCGCGGATGTGGGCGCGGAAGATGGTGCGGCTGAGGAGCGGGCGGCGGGCCCCGACGTGTGGGCGGCGGTACTCCGGACCCGGGACCCGGGCTACCCGGACGCCCGCGCGCTGATCGCGGCGGCCGCGACCGGCGTGGTGAGCCTGCACGACGGGAGCGTGATCCTGGCGCTGGCCCGGATCGGCGGAACGCCGGTGGTGCTCGTGGCCCAGGATCGGCACGGGGCGCCGCCCGGACCGGACGCGCTGCGGGTCGCGCGGCGGGGGGTGCGGCTGGCCGCCGGCCTGGGCCAGCCGCTGGTCACCGTCATCGACACCACCGGCGGGGAGCTGTCGGCGGCGGCTGAGGAGGGCGGCCTGGCGGGCGAGATCGCCGCCACCCTGGCCGAGCTGCTGACCACCCCCGGGCCGACGGTGTCGGTGCTGCTGGGGCAGGGTACCGGCGGGGCCGCGCTGGCCCTGCTGCCGGCCGACCGGACGGTGGCGGCGGCCGACGCCTGGCTGGCGCCGCTCGCGCCCGAGGGGGCCAGCGCGATCGTTCACCGGGACGCCGGACACGCGGCCGAGCTGGCCCGCGGCCAGGGGATCGGGGCGGCCGACCTGGCCGCGGCCGGGGTGGTGGACGAGGTCGTCGGCACCGCCGGGCTGGCCGGGGCGATCGGGCGGGCGCTGGCCAGCGTCACCGCCGCCGACGAGGCGACCCGGCTGGCCGGCCGCGCCCGGCGCTACCGGCGGCTGCCAGAATGAGGCCGATGAGCTCTCCGGCCGAGATGACCCCGCGCGAACGCAACGACGCCATGCTGGCCCGGATCCGGTCCGGCCCGCCCCAGCCCTACCAGGACGGCGGCTACGTGCTGCGGGTGCTGACGGTCCCCGGACGGCGGACCGGGCAGCCCCGCTCGTGGCCGATCGGGGTGGTGCAGTGGCACGGCCACCATTACCTGTGCGCGCCCCACCGGCGGCGGGACTGGGTGCGCAACCTGCTGGCGGCCGGCGAGTGCACGCTCGAGGGCGACCAGCCCAGCCGGTACGACGCCACCCTGATCGAGACCCCCGAGGCGGCCGAGGTGGTGGCCAGCTACCTGCACGCGATGGGGCGGCCCAGCACCATGTGGCCGTTCCCGAGCGACGCGCCGGCCGAGCAGATCCGGCCGCACCTGCCCGAGATCGCGATCTTCCAGCTGACCGCGGCCCCCTGAGACCCCGTCCCGATAGGAGCGACGCAATGTCCCCGACCCGACTGGACGTGACCACGGCCGACGGCGTGATGGACGTCTATTTGCACGAACCGCCCAGCGGGGAGCCGGGGCCGGCCGTCATCTACATCGCCGACGCGGCCGGGGTGCGGCCGGTCGTGCAGGAGATGGCGGCCCTGCTGGCGGCGACCGGTTACCTGGTGGCGGTGCCGAACCTGTACTACCGGGCGGGCGACTACGAGCCGTTCGACATCGCCACCCTGTTCCAGATCCCGGCCGAGCGGGACCGGATGCGGCACATCATCGGCCTGGCCGGCGAGAACGGGCTCGCCCAGGACACCGGCGCGCTGCTGGACGCGCTGGCCGGCCACCAGGGGCGCAGCGGCGAGCAGGCCGGCTGCGTGGGCTACTGCATGGGCGGCAACTGGGCGTTCCGGGTCGCCGCCGCCCACCCGGACCGGATCGGCGCGGCCGCGTCGTTCCACGGCGGCAACCTGGCCAGCGACGACCCCGGCAGCCCGCACCGGCAGGCGGACCGGATCCGCGCCCGGCTGTACTTCGGGGTGGCTGACGGCGACCCGTCCTGCTCCCCCGCCAGCCAGGCCCAGCTGGTCACCGCGCTGAGCGAGGCCGGGGTCGGCTACCAGCTCGAGCTCTACCCGGGGGCCGGGCACGGGTTCTCGGTGCCCGACAACCCGTCGTATAACCAGGCCGCCGCCCAGCGCCACTGGAAGCGGCTGGGGACCCTGCTGGAGGAGGCGCTCTAGCTCGCCGCCAAGGCTTCGGCCGCGCGGAGCACCCGCAGGATGTTGCCGCTGGTCAGGCCCGCGATGTCGGCGTCCGACCAGCCGCGCCGGGCCAGCTCGGTCAGCAGGGCCGGGTAGCAGGACACGTCGCCCAGCCCGTCCGGCATCGCCGCGGAGCCGTCGAAGTCGCTGCCCAGGCCCACGTGGGCGGCGCCTGCCACCGTCCGGACGTGGTCGACGTGGTCGGCCACCTGGGCGACGGTGGCGTGATCGCCGCGGTCGGGGGCGACGAACGCGGGCACGAACGTGACCATGCAGACGCCGCCGTTGGCGGGCAGCCGGGCCAGCACGTCGTCCGGCACGTTGCGGGGCCGGTCGCACAGGGCCCGGGCGCACGAGTGCGAGAAGATCACCGGGCCGCGGGCCACGTCGAGGGCGTCGCGGGCGGTGGCGGCCGAGGTGTGCGACAGGTCGGCCAGCATGCCGATCCGCTGCAGTTCGCGCACCACTTCGCGGCCGAAGCCGGTCAGGCCGCCGTGGACCGGGGCGTCGATGGCGGCGTCGGCCCAGGGCACGTTGCGATTGTGGGTCAGGGTCAGGTAGCGGACGCCGAGCCGGTAGAGCATCCGCAGCACGCCCAGCGACCCGTCGATGCAGTGGCCGCCCTCGGCTCCCAGCAGCGAGGCGATCTTGCCGCGGGCCATGATCGCGATCACGTCGGCCGCGGTCCGGGCCAGCTCGAGGTCGTCGGGGTAGCGGCCGATGAGCCGGTGCACCAGGTCGATCTGCTCGAGGGTCGCGGTCACGGCCGGCGGCGCCGTCTCGGTGGCGGGCACGTAGACCGACCAGAACTGGGCGCCGACCCGGCCGCGCCGCAGCCGGGGGACGTCGGTCTGGGTCAGGCCGGCCGCGGCCGGGGTGGCGAGCCGGGCCGGGTCGCTGCCCAGCCGCTCCCGGAGCTGCCAGGCCAGGTCATTGTGACCGTCGAAGACCAGGTGACTCTTTAAAGAAAAAGGGGCTTCAGGGGCTCCGGAGGCTTCAGGGGCTTCAGGGATCACCAGAACCTCATGTCCACGGCCCGCAGCCGCCGCTGGTGAATATGGACGGCGCGCTCGGCGGCCTGCGGGGGGACCAGGTCGCCCCAGGCGCCGGCCGCGGCCTCGCCCAGCGCGAGCAGCGCCGCCACCTCGTCGCGGCTGAGGTTGGCGTGCTGGACCATGCGGGTGCCGAACCCCATGTGCCAGCGTTCGTCCCGGAGCACCAGCTCGACGCCCCGGCGCACGCCGGGCAGCGCGGCCGACAGCTGGCCGAGGGTGTCGAGCATCGCGTTCTGCCCGGCCAGCAGGACCACGCCCTCCAGCACCATGTGGTACAGCCCGACCGCGGTGGTCAGCTCCCCGTGGTCCTCGGCCAGGCGCTGGGCGGCGGCCGGGAGGCGCTCCTCGAACAGCTCGGCCAGCTCGGGGCTGACGACCGTGCGCAGGACGTCCAGCCGGGCGGCGACGTCGCCGCCGGGGACGCCCGCGACCTCGGCCGCGACCCGGTCGAAGAAGCGGGCGTGGCGGTGCTCATCGCGGGCCTGGGCGCGGAAGCAGGCCGCCACCCAGTCGTTGGCGGCGGCCGCCTCGAACGCGTCGATGTGCACGGACACGGCCGACTCGGCGATGCAGAAGCCGGCGATCAGCCCGAGGACCCGGGTCTTCTCGGTGGCCGCGAGGGCCGGCCAGGCCCGCTGGTCGGGCCGGAAGTCGAGGGTGGTCTCGTCCCACTGGAGCGACTCGGCCAGGATCACGAAGTGGTCGTAGGTGCTGATCATGAATGCGGTTCCGGGCGGGGCTGCGGCCGCGGATGCGGATGCGGCCGGGGAATGAGTGCGGGGCCGGCCCCCCGAGACGGACCCGGGGCCGGGTCACTGGCGGCCCGGACGGCGGCCGCCACCAGCTCGTGATCGGGGGACAGCTGGCAGACCGGGTCGGTCCGGGCCGCGTCGCCGGTCAGCTGGAACGCCTGGCAGCGGCAGCCGCCGAAGTCGAGTTCGCGGCGGTCGCAGCTCCGGCAGGGTTCGGGCATCCAGCCGGTGCCGCGGAAGGCCTGGAAGACCGGGGACTGGTCCCAGATCCAGGCCAGCGGGTGCTCGCGCACGCTGGCCCGGGGCAGCGGGACCTCGTGGGCGGTCGGGCAGGGCAGCACGTCGCCGTTGGGGACCACGGTCAGCTGCCGCCGTCCCCAGCCGCCCATGCAGGGCTTGGGGTGGCGGCTGTAGTAGTCGGGCAGCACGTAGATGATCTCCATCCGCCCCTGCAGACGCGTGCGGGCGGCCCGGACCACGGTCTCGGCCCGTTCGAGCTGGTCGCGGCCCGGCAGCAGGCCGTCGCGGTTGCGCAGCGCCCAGCCGTAATACTGGGTGTGGGCCAGCTCGATCCGGTCGGCGCCCAGTTCCTCGGCCAGATCGAGGATGCGGGCGATCCGGTCGACGTTGCCGCGGTGCAGGACCACGTTCAGGGTGAGCGGCCAGTCCAGCTTCTTCACCAGCCGGGCGGCGGTCAGCTTGCGCTGGAACGAGGGGGTCCCGGCGATCCGGTCGCTGAGCAGAGCCTCGTCGGCCTGGATGCTGATCTGCACGTGGTCGAGGCCCGCGGCCCGCAGTTCCTCGGCCCGGCCCGCGGACAGGCCGAGGGCGCTGGTGATGAGGTTGGTGTAGAGGCCGAGGGCGCTGGCGTGCCGGGTGATCTGGGTCAGGTCGCGGCGCTGGAGCGGCTCGCCGCCGGACAGGTGGAGCTGGAGCACGCCCAGCTCGCTGGCCTGATCCAGCACCTGCTGCCACTCGGCGGTGGTCAGCTCGTCGCCGTAGCGGGACAGGTCGAGCGGGTTCGAGCAGTAGGGGCACTGCAGCGGGCAGGCGTAGGTGAGCTCGGCCAGCAGCCCGTACGGCCTATCCATCGGCCAGATCCACCCGGCCGGCGGCGGCCAGGTGGCCGAGGAACTGCCGGACCTCGTCGGCCGGGACTTCGCGGTAACCGGGCTCCAGCGCGGCCACGATTTCGGCCAGCGTGCGCTGCCCGTCGCACAGGCCGAGCACGGCCGCGCCGGTGTCGTTGAGGACGATGACCGCTTCCGGGGTCAGCAGCACGTGCCGCTGCCGGGCCCGGTCGAAGCTGAGCCGGGTGTGCGGGGCCAGCCGGGGCCGCTCAGTCCGGGCCGGCTCAGTCATGGCCGTAGGCGCCGTCGATGGCGTCCATGATCGCCCACAGCACGTCGCACTTGAACGACAGCGCCGCCACCGCGGCCTCCTGCTGCTCAGGCGTGCGGCAGTATTCGGTCACCACCTCCAGCGCGTGCTCGCTGTCGCGCGGGGCCTGGGTCAGGCGGGACCGGAAGTAGGCCAGCCCGGCCGGGTCGATCCACGGGTAGTAGCGCTCGAACGCGGCCAGCCGCTCGGCCATCAGGTCGGGGGCGAACAGCTCGGTCAGCGAGGAGGCGACCGCCTCCACCCAGGGCCGGGTGCGGGCGAAGGTCACGTAGGCGTCGACCGCGAACCGCACCCCCGGCACCACCTGGCGCTGGCTGGCCACCACCTCGCGGTCCAGTCCGACCGCCTCGCCCAGCCGCAGCCACGCTTCGATGCCGCCGTCCGATCCGGCGGTGCCGTCGTGGTCGGTGATGCGCCGGATCCAGCGGCGGCGGACCGCCCGGTCCGGGCAGTTGGACAGGATCGCCGCGTCCTTGTGGGGGATCGCCTCCTGGTAGCAGTACCGGTTGGCCACCCAGCCCTGGATCTGGGCGCGATTCAGCGTGCCGGCGTTCATCGCCTGGTGGAAGGGGTGCGAGTCGTGGTAGCGCACCGAGTGCGCCCGCAGCGCCGACACGAAGCTGTCGGTCTCCAGTACCGTCACCATGCTCCTCAGATCCGCAGTTCGAGCCCGTCCACGGCGACCTCGAGGCCGTGCTGCTCCAGCCGCCGCCGCTCCGGCGAGTCCTCGAGCAGGATGGGGTTGGTGTTGTTGATGTGGGTGTAGATCGTCCGCCCGATCGGCAGCGCCGCCAGCTGCTCGAGGCTGCCGCCGGGCCCGCTGATCGGCAGGTGCCCCATGTCGCGGGAGGTCTTGGCGGCCAGCCCGAGCCGGGTCAGCTCGTCGTCGGCCCAGCAGGTGCCGTCGGCCAGCAGCACGTCACAGCCGTCCAGCTCGGCCCGGATGGAAAAGGTCAACTCGGGCAGGCAGGGCAGGAAGACCAGGGTCCCGCCGCCGTCCTGATTGAACCGGTAGCCGACGACCCGGCCCGCCGCGTCCGGCGGGCCGAACCGGGCCCGCTTGGCCGTGGGCACGTCGAAGGCCCGGTAGGACAGCCCGCCGCCGAGCGGCACCCCGCCGTCGGCGCGGGGATCGACCGCGTGCCAGCGGACCGGGCAGTAGGCCTCCAGGACCCGCAGCAGCCCGGTGCCGTGGCACAACACCTCGTGGACGGCCTCGGTAGCGTAAACGTCCAGGCCGCGGCCCTCCCGGAGCAACAGCAGGCCCGCCGTGTGGTCGAGCTCGGCGTCGGTCAGCAGTACCCCGTGGAGCGGGACTTGACGCCCGCGGCCTGGGTGCAGGGCGGGAAAGCTCTCGATCTGCGCCAGGACGTCGGGCGAGGCGTTGAGCAGGAACCATTCCCGCCGGTCGGCGCTGACCGCCACCGAGGACTGGGTGCGCGGCCGGGCCGGCCGCGACCCGTCCCGGACCGCCCGGCACGGGGGGCAGGTGCAGTTCCACTGCGGGTAGCCGCCGCCGGCGGCCGAGCCCAGCACCCGCACCCACATGCCGATCGGTGACCTCTAGTCCCAGTTCTCCTTGATGCCCATGTAGGCGGTCGCTTCGGCCGACACCCGGATCTCCTCGAAGCCGGGGGTCTCCCAGTCGCGCGGGCCGGTTCCGGTCGTGTGCTTGTCGCGGTCCATCCAGTTACTCCTTCTCTTCTGTTTGACTAGTCGGGCAGGGCGAACACGAACAGGGCGGCGCCGTGCGGGGCGCCGAGCATGCCCGGGTTGAACCCTTCGATCCAGCCGCCCCAGCCGCTCGGCACCGCCAGGTACTGCTTGCCGTTGACGCTGTAGGTGCTGGGGCTGCTGTGGTGGCCGCTGCCGCACTGGAACTGCCACAGCTGCTCCCCGGTGCGGGCGTCGAGCGCGTTGAACTCGCCGGTCGGCTCGCCCGCGAAGACGAGGCCGCCCGCGGTGGCCAGCACCGACGCGCACATCGGGGTGTCGTTGCGCCAGCGCCACGCCTCCTGGCCGGTGGCCGGGTCGAAGGCGGTCACCATCCCGTAGGCGTCCTCGATGTCGACCGCGACGCCGGCCCCCCAGTAGGGGATCCCCTCCTTGAACTCGCGCCGCCGCCGGGTGGCGGTCGCGCCGACCTCCTGGATCGGGACGTACAGCAGCCCGGTCTGCGGGCTGTAGGCCGCGTGGGTCCACTCCTTGCCGCCGGCCGGTCCCGGCCAGAAGTGGACCGGCTCCCCCTCCTTCTCGGGGTACAGCTTGGGCGTGACCTGACCGTCGGGAGTGATCTCGCCCCAGGTGATCCGGTCCACGAACGGGAACACCCGGATCAGCTCGCCGTCGGTGCGGTCGAGGATGAAGCCGTAGCCGTTCTTGTCGAAGTGGGCCAGCACCTTGCGGCCGTCCAGCTCGAACAGGATGTGCTCGGAGATGCTGTCATAGTCCCACACGTCGTGCGGGTTGTACTGGTAGTGCCAGCGGATCTCGCCGACGTCGGGGTCGACCGCGACCAGGCTGTCGGTGAACAGGTTGTCACCCGGCCGGACCTCGCCGTCGAAGTCGGGCGCGGGGTTGCCGGTGCCCACGTACAGCAGGTTCAGCTCGGGGTCGTAGGTGCCGGTCAGCCAGCAGTTGGCGCCGCCCCGGGTCCAGGCCTCGCCGTCGGCCGGCCAGGTGTCGGAGCCGGGCTCGCCCGGCTTGGGCACCGTGTAGCAGCGCCACTGGTGCTCGCCGCTGTCGATGTCGAACGCGTCCAGGTGGCCGCGGACCCCGAACTCGCCGCCGGAGCTGCCCACGATGACCTTGTCCTTGATGATCAGCGGGGCGACGGTGGCACTCTCCCCGGCCCGCACGTCGCCGTAGACCTTGTCCCACACGGGCTTGCCGTCGGTCGCGTCCAGCGCCACCAGGTGCGCGTTCTGGGTCACGTAGAAGACCTTGCCGTGGGCCACCGCGACCCCGCGGTTGACGTTGCCGCAGCACAGCGACACGTCGAACGGGATCGCGTGCCGGTACCGCCACAGCTCCTGGCCGGTCACCGCGTCGATCGCCCAGCACCAGCCGTCCCAGCCGGTGATGTACATGACGCCATCGACCACGATCGGGGACGCCTCGAAGGCGTAGGTGGTCGCGCCCGCCTGCAGGCCGACGGCGCCGCACTGGAACACCCACTCGACCTTGAGGCGGCTGACGTTCTCGGCGTTGATCTGGTCCAGCTCGCTGTAGCGCTGTCCGTCGTAGGCGCCGTAGTAGGTCAGCCAGTTGTGCGGCTCGGCGCCGCGGGCGTTGCGGATCCGCTCGTAGTTGACGCCGCTGGTGACGTCGGGCGCGGTCCCGGGGATCTCGGCCAGGGTCGAGTTGCTGACGGCGTGCCCGGCGTCCACGTATGGTTCGGCCGTATCGGTCATGTTCTGCTCCTTTGCGCCATCCGGTTACGGGCGGGGCTGCGTCGGGCGGTCCAGGCGGGCCTCGGGCGGGGTGTCCCCCATGACGACGATCGCCCCGGTCAGCCCGCGGCCCTCGTCGTTGCCGGTCGGCGAGCTGAACCAGTAGTAGCCGGGCCCGTCGAGGCTGAGGGTGGCCGTGCCCCGGGAGTGGTTGACCAGCCAGATGAACTGGCTGTCGCCGTTGCTCGGCAGCAGCGCGCAGTGGGTGTTCTTGTCGTCGTTGATGAGCTCGAGCTCGACCTGCCCGCCGTGCGGCAGCCCCAGGACCGAGGGCTCGAAGACGAGCTGGTCCGGCTGGATCCGGATCGTGGCCGACATCCGGCCGTCAGAGTCCTCCTTGGCCTGCTCGATCTTCCCGGTCGCCAGGACCCGGCCGATCGTCGCCTTGTTCTGCGTATCCAGGCCGACGTCGCTCAATGTGACAGCTCGTTGTTCGGTTGGGGTCGCCATCGCCTCCACCTATCTCCTGATCTCTGTCCTGACCTCGCTGGCCGCCTCCGGTTTGAGGATGACCTTGGTGTAGCCCTCCACTCGCTGGTCGAACTTCTGGTACGCCGCCGGGGCCTGCTCGAGCGGCAGCTGGTGGGACACGACGAAGCTGGGCGTGGCCCGGCCGTCGGTGATCAGGTCGCGCAGCTGGCGGTTGTAGCGCTTGACGTTGGCCTGCCCGGTGCCCACCCGGTGGCCCTTCTCGAACAGCGTGCCGATCGCCACCAGCAGCAGGCCCCGGCGGGCGTTCTCGTCGACCCCGCCCGGGTCGGACGGCACGTAGAGGCCGGGCACGCCGATGGCCCCGGTCGGCCGGACCGTCTGCACCAGCTGGTTGAGCACGGCGGCGGGCTCCTCGTGGTCCCCGGCCGCGGCCGACGCCTGGTAGCCGACGGCGTCGATGCCCTTGTCGGTGCCGCCGCCGGTGGCGTCGCGGATCTGCTGTACCGGGTCACCGGCCGCGAAATCGACCGGGATCGCGCCGATCCCGGCCGCCTTGGCCAGCCGTTCCGGCACCCGGTCGACCACGAACACCCGGGCCGCCCCGCGCAGCAGGGCCGAGTAGGCGGCCATCAGCCCGACCGGCCCGGCCCCGTAGACCGCGACCGTATCCCCCGGCGCCACCCCGGCCAGCACGCAGCCGTGGTAGCCGGTCGGGAAAATGTCGGCCAGCAGCGCGTAGTCGGCCTCGTGCTCGGTCCCGGCCGGCAGCGGCAGGCAGTTGAAGTCCGCGTACGGGACCCGCAGGTACTCGGCCTGGCCGCCCGGGTAGGGGCCCATCGCCACGTAGCCGTAGGCGCCGCCCGCGAAGCCGGACGGGTTGACGGTCAGGCAGAAGCCGGTGTACCCGGCCTGGCAGTTCCGGCAGAACCCGCAGGCCACGTTGAACGGCATCACCACCCGGTCGCCGGGCTCCAGGGCGGTGACCCCGCTGCCGACCTCCTCGATCAGCCCGAGGTTCTCGTGGCCGAACACGAGGCCGGGCTCGGCCGCGGTCCGGCCCTCGTACATGTGCAGGTCAGAGCCGCAGATGCAGCTCGCGGTGATCCGCACGATGGCGTCGTTGGGGTGCTCGATGCGCGGGTCGGGGACCTCCTGCACGGCGACGTCGAACGGCTTCTGGTACACCACCGCGCGCATGCCCGGTCCACACCTCACTCCCGCACTAAAGTCCCCGTTTCGCCCTTTTTTGATCATGATCAGACGTTTAGCCTGCTGGGGACGGCACCTTGTAACTCGTGTTGCACCTTCGTGTAACAAGCCTGGGAACAATGGCCGCTCGCGGACAACGGGAATGGGATGAACGGCGCTAAAGACCCCACCAACGGCTCCTCGCTCGCCGTGAGCGGGAGCGGGAGCGGGAGCAAGCTCGCCGCCACCCGGCTCAAGCGGGTGGCCATCGCCCGCGAGCAGTTCACGGCGGGCGCGGACAGTGTCCGGGGGGTCCGGCCGGAGATCCTGATGTCGTGGTACCGGTGCCGGGAGGAGTACGACGTCGACCCCGGCCTGGACCGGGCGCCGGCCGCGGCCGAGGTGAGCGCCCACTCGATCGAGCACGACGTGGTGTTCGCCGAGCTCGGCGGCCTCGCCGCGTCGGCCGACCGGGAGGTCGACGAGCTCGACGGCCTGGTCACGGTGGCCGACCCGGACGGCCGGATCCTGGCCGTGTGGGGCAGCCGCCGGCTCCAGCACCTGGCGGCCGAGAGCAACCTGGCCCCCTGGTCGACCTGGTCGGAGTGGGCGTGCGGGACCAACGGGATGGGCACCGCGGTGGAGAGCCACCGGCCGGTCATGGTGTGCGGCCCCGAGCACTGGTGCGAGGGCTTCCAGGCCTGGTCGTGCGCGGGGGTCGCCGTCCGCGACGTGGTCACCGACGACCCGCTGGCGGTGCTGAACATCTCCTGCTGGCAGCGGCCGCTGCCGGACGCGGTGCTGCCGTGGCTGCGCCGGGTCGCGGCCGCCACCGAGGCCAAGCTGCGGCAGCGGGCCCACCACAGCGGCACCCTGCTGGCGGCCGCGTTCGCCAACGCCAGGGTGTCCCCGGCCACGCCCCTCGCCGTCGTCGATACGGCCGGGAACGTGGTGCTGGCCAACAGCGAGGCGGCGGTGCTGATCGGCACCCCGGCCGACGTCCCCGCGTTCGCGCCCACCCAGCGGTGGGCGTCCCAGGTCCCGGCCCTGCCCCAGCTGGCCCGCCGGGTCACCGAACGGGCCCGCCAGGACCCCGGCTGGACCGGGTCGACCCGGGTCTTCGTGCCCTTCCTGGGCACCCCAATGCCGGTCGTGGCCCGCCCGGTGCTGACCGGGACCCAGGTCATCGGGGCGCTGCTGACGTTCACCAGCGCCGACCCGGCCCCCAGCCTGGGGACGCCCAGCCTGGCGGCGCCCACGGCCGAGGCGGGCGCCCCGTTAGCCGAGCCGGGCCCGGGCCGCGGCCTGCGCAGCCGGGTGGTCGCCCTCCGGGACGATCGGTGGGTGCTGCTGGACCCGCGCGAGATACGGTTCGCAGAGTCCGACCACAACAACGTCTGGCTGACCAGCGACCAGGGCCGCCTGCTGGCGGCCGCGCGTGGCCTTGACCATCTGGAGCATCAGCTGACCGACCGGGGGTTCCTCCGCGTGCACCGCCGATTTCTGGTCAACCTGGGCCGGGTCCGCGAGGTCGAGCAGGGCTTCAAGGGCACTCTGTACCTCGCCACCGACGTGCCCACCCGCGAGGTGGTGCCGGTCTCCCGCCGTCACGCGCCGCAGCTCCGCCAGGTGCTGGGTCTGTAGGGCGGCCCGATGACGACGGGCGGCCACGGCCCGATGACGACGGCGGACGACGGCGGCCAGGGCTGGCTGCTGTTCCTCACCCAGCTGCCGGCCTCCCCCTCCAGCGCCCGGGTGGCGCTGTGGCGGCGGCTGCGCGCGCACGGCGCCACCAGCCTGCTGAACGGGGCCTGGGTGCTGCCGCGGACCGGCGAGCACGAGAAGTTCTTCGGCCAGCTGGCCGAGACCGTGCAGGTCCAGGGCGGCCGGGCGTTCGTGCTGCCGGTCACCGGCGCCGCCGCCGAAACCGACGAGGTGATCATCGCCCGGTTCCAGGCCGATCGCGAGCGTGAGTACCACGAGCTGGCCGAGCGCTGCGACGCCCTCCTGGCCGAGCTGCGCAAGGAGAGCGCGGCCGGCAAGTTCACCTTCGCCGAGCTCGAGGAGAACGAGCAGGGCCTGGACAAGCTGGTCAGCTGGCTGGCCCGCATCCAGGCCCGCGACTTCCGGCCCGCCCCGCTCGATCCCGCGCCCGAGGACCGGCTGGCCGACTGCCGCCAGGCGCTGGAGGCGTTCGCCCAGTCCGTCTACCGGGCCGAAGGGGTCGATCCGGCCGACTGATGACACATAGGAACAAAGTAAGCACTCTAGGTTACTAAAGCGGATTCTGGGCATCGTCCGATGACTGGGCACACCGGTCCATCGGGGGACTTTATGATCGGCCGTTTCCGCACGTGGGTGGCCTTCGCGGCCAGCGCGCTCCTCGTCACCGCCTGGTCGGCCGCCGGGGCCGGCCCCGCCGCCGCCGCACCGTCCGCCGGCTGGCAGCACGCGGCGCTGATCTACCACGCGGCGAGCCGCACCCAGCAGCAGTGGGAGCAGCACCTGATGGCGGTCAACGCGTCGGGCCAGTTCACCGGCAAGTGGCTGTTCGACGCGGTCATCCTCACCACCCAGACCATCGACGGCCAGAACATCATGTACGCCAGCCTGACCGGCCCGACCTGACCGGCTACCTGGCCGGCCAGACGATCGCCAACACCGACATCAGCATCGGCTGGTCGCCGTCGGCCAGCGCCAGCGGCACCTGGCGGCTCGGTCCAGGCCACCTGGACCGGCGCTCATACCGCCGCCACCGCGACCGTGTGGATGACCGCCGCCAGCAGCGCCTACGGGGTGCTGCTGCCGTCCTCGGTCACGATCTCCTGGCGCAACGCCAGCGGCGCCTGGCAGGCCGGCACCACCGTGACCCCCAAGCCGAGCTGCGGGCCGTCCCCCTGCGCGACCCTCGCCCTCCCGGCCGGCGCCCAGGTCACCGGGGTCAAAGCCACGTTCCCGGGCGGCGGCTCATCCTCGGACTGGTACATGGTGAGCGAGCTCAGCACCCAGTGACGGCGGCCCGCCCGCCCCTCAGAGGGCCCGGTCGAGGGCTTCGGTCAGGGCGACCGGGGTGACCTCGAGGCGGTCGAAGCGCCAGCCGTCCCCGGTGCGGCGCGCGCCGTAGTGCTGGATGGCGGCCGCGACCGCCTCGGCCCGGTCGCCGAGGAGGTAGACGGCGATGTCGTGGGCCCGGACCGAGGCGGTGTCGCCGTCGATCGCGAAGACGAAGTTGGACTTGCTGTGCAGCGTCCCGGTGTACCGGTCGTGGCCCGCGCGCGCGAGCTGGATGAGCGCTTCGATACCGCGGGCGTCCCCGCGCCGGGATGTGACCACGACGTCCTCGGTGAACAGCCCGCTGGTCTCGTCGTAGCGGGCCTCGTCGATCCACAGGCTGTGGCGGGCGACCAGGTCGGCCAGCTCGGCGCGGTCGGCCAGCTCGCGGACCAGGGTTTCGGTGCTGGTCATGAGGGACTCCCTAATTGTTAGAGCTACTAACGTTCGTGTCACTAATGAACTTAGATCGTTAGTACTTCTAACGCAAACAGATAAACTGCTCCGGTGGAGAGCGGCTACGACCTGCGGTTCGACCACGGCGACGAAACCCCGGAACGGCTCCGGCGCCAGTTCTCCCGCCTGGCCGGGATGACCGCCGCCCAGACCCGGCTAGTGGCCGGGGAGGCGCTGGCCGCCGTCGGGGCCGGCAAGGACGACTTCGTGGTGCTCGCCACCCTGGCCGAGCTCGGCCCGGCCAGCCAGGCGGCCTTGTCGGTCCGCACGCGGATCTACACCAGCGACCTGGTCGCCGTCCTCAACGACCTCGCGGCCGGCGGCTGGATCCGCCGTACCCCCGACCCGGCCGACAAGCGCCGCAACGTCATCACGATCACGGCCGGCGGCGAACGCCGGCTGGCCGAGCTGGACCGGATCCTCGGCCGCGTCAACGAGCACATCATGGCCCCGCTCGGCCGGGACGAGCGTGCGCAGCTGTTCGCCCTGCTGGGCCGGGTCAACGCCCACCTCGACCGCGACCCCCAGCTGCCCGGCTGAGCCCGGCCCCGGACGGCAGCCACGTCCGATTTTGCTGTGATTTAGGAGGTTTACGCTTCATCTAGAGCGTGGGAGGCCGGTTCGGACTGGGGCGTGCAGTAGGTGGGGGCTGCACGCCCCAGAGCCGTTCTCGCCCAACGAGGCCACCCAGCCGGGCCGGTCAGATGATCGGCCACCGGGGCAGCGGCGCGATCCCGATCTCGCCCAGCACCCGCCGGTTGATCTCCTCCACCTGGTGCCGCAGCCCGGCCTCGTCCAGCGCGGTCAGCTGGCCGCCCCGCAGCACCACGTCGCCGCCGATGAGCACGGTGTCGACCGAGTGCCCGGTCGAGCCGTAGACCACGTTGGCGACCGGGTTGTGGAGCGGGCGGAGGTCGAAGTTGCCGGTATCGAACACCACGATGTCGGCCTGCTTGCCGACCTCCAGCGAGCCGACCTGATCCTGCATCCGCAGCGCGGTGGCGCCGCCCAGGGTGGCCATCTCCAGCGCCTGCTCGGCCGAGACCGCGTTCGGGTCGCGGGTGGAGTCACGGGGCAGCAGCGCCGCCAGCTGCATGGCCCGGCAGATGTCGGTGTGGTTGGAGACGTTCTCGGCGTCGGTGCCGAGCGCCATCGGCACCCCGGCCGCCGCCAGCTCGCGCCACTTGCCGGTCTGGGTGGTGCCCTTGGCCAGCTTGAGAGCCGAGGTCGGGTTCTGCGAGATGCGGGCGCCGGACGCCACCACCAGCTCCACGTCACGGGCGTCGAGGCTGGTCATGTGGTTGAGCAGCACCCGCTCGTGGAGTGCCCCGATCGTGTCCATGTGCGCCACCGGGCGCTCGCCGAACGCCTTCAGCTCCATCTCGACCTCGCGCTCGCTGGTCGACTTGTGCAGCACGAACAGGCTGTCGTACTCGGTCGCGAGGTCGGCGGCGCCCCGGGTCAGCTCGTCCGAGCAGGTGCCGACGCCCTCGATCGTGACCGCGTCCAGGATCCGCGGATGGTTGAACTTGCGGACCGTCCGCACGCCCTCGGCCAGCCGGTCGAGGGCGGTGTCGGCGTCCATCGTCAGCCAGTCGGGCAGCCCGTCGGCGCCCGCCGCCCCGGCCTGGTCCCAGGTCCAGGGTCCGGTCCGGGCCCGGATGCCGGCGTCGGCCAGCGCCTCCAGCACCGCCTCGAGGTGGTTGCAGCCGGGCTCCTCGAACAGGGTGGTGCCGAACCGGATCATCTCGGCCGCCGCGTGCCGCGCGTAGACGTGCATGTCATCCTCGGTCAGGGCCGCGAACGACGGATAGATGAACTCGCGCAGGGCCGCCAGCGTCTGGCCGCCCTCCGGCATCGCCCCCTTGGCGCAGCACAGCAGGTGCCGGTGGCCGTTGGTCAGGCCGGGGATGACGATGGCGTCGGGCTTGTCGATCAGCGTGGCCGGCCGGTACCGGGCCAGGATGTCGGCCCGCTTGCCGACCGCCACGATGATCCCGTGGTCGACGGCGATCGCGCCGTCCCGGAAGATCTCCCGGCCGGTGTTGACGGTGATGACGTACTCGCCGGTGACGACGGTGTCGACCGCGGCCGGCTCGATCCGGTCCTGGACCGTCACGCGCCCACCCCCTGGACCGGCGTCTCGGCCGGGGTGGCGGGAGCGGCGGCCGGCCGGGCCCGCCACATCCGGTAGCCGCCGTAGATGATGACCGCGACCAGGAAGTTGACGAAGTAGGCGACGTCGGCGCCGTCCCAGGCCTTGGCGACCGGGCCGACCACGATGCTGGTGTTCATGAACGGCACCGCCGCCCCGAACGCGACGACGAAGGTGATGATGGCCACGATCGCGTCCGAGCGCACGGTGCTTTCCCGGGCCGGGTTGACCGTGGCCCGGCCCCGCGCCCGGTAGAGCCAGTCGATGGTGACGATCGCGAAGAAGGCGGGGATCCAGTACCCGACGAACAGCAGCACGTTCTCGAACCGGGACGAGGTGTCCCCGCCGTGCATCCACAAGATCAGGAAGAACGCGATCACGGTGACGACCAGGGCCGACAGCGGGCGGCGGACCCGGACCCCGACCGTCTGCAGCGCCAGCGAGCCGCTGTAGTCGTTCATCGCGTTCGAGCCGACCGCCGCCAGCGCGATGACGACCAGGGCCAGCCCGCCGATGAAGCCGCCGCCCATCACGGTGCGGACCCCGGCCGCGGTCTCGGCCCCCAGCGCCTTGGCCCCGGCGATCCCGATGGCCTGGATGCAGACGTAGCCGAGCACGATGCCCGCCAGGCTGTACCAGAACACCGGCTTGCGGTTGGTGCTGGCGGGCAGGTAGCGGCTGTAGTCGGAGGCGTAGCTGGTCCAGGAGATGGCCAGGCTGAGCGCGACCGTCACCTCGAGCACGAACGCGCCGACCAGGCTGCCGTGGTGCACGGTGGGCGCGGTGATGATCGGGGCGTTCCCGCTCAGCAGCTTGCCGGTCAGCACCGCGAACGTGATGACCAGGACCACGGTCATCACCGCCTCGACCCGGTGGATGAGCTCGTAGCCGAAGATGCCGACGATCCCCTGCAGGGCCAGCACGATGATCACGCCGACCCAGAACGGGGTGTGCAGCAGCACCGACAGCGCCTCGCCGCCGAACAGGCCGACCAGGCCGTCCCAGGCGATCGAGGACACCCACTGGACGATGGCGGGGAGGACCACGGTGGCGCCGAACGCCATCCGCGAGGCGGGCAGCTGCCCGGTGCCGGTGCGCGGGCCCCAGGTCGACAGGTAGGCGACCGGCAGCGAGCCCAGGATCGTGCCGATGACCATGGCCAGCAGGCCGAGCCAGAAGCCGAGCCCGAACACGATGGCCAGCGAGCCGGTGAACACGCCGGTCACGTTCATCTGGGGGGCGAACCAGACGGTGAACAGCCGCCGGGCGTGGCCGTAGCGGTTGTCCTCGGGAATCGGGGCGATGCCGTGGGTCTCGACCACCAGGTCGCCGGAGCCCGTGGGCATCCGGCCACCGAAGGTCGTCGCCACCAGCGCGCTCGACCCAGCGGCGGGGCGCTGGTCTGTCTTATCGGCCATTCGGGGCCTCCGTCGATCGGGGGACGTGCCGGGGGCGGAGCCGGGAACCGGGCCCGCGAAGATCTGAGATCTAAGATCTGAGACTAGAAACGTAGACGGTTTACGGTCAATGCTCTGGGTGTTACTTTTCTGTTTCCGGAATAACAGGACGTAGCGTCCTATCGCTTATTGGTAATGATTTGCCTGGTCATAAAGGGTCGCTAGTCGTCAGAGTTTTGGCCCTGGCCCGGCCACGGTAACGCTCGGAGCCGAGATCTCATCGGATGACGTCGGCCGACCGGTACCCGATCATCATCGACGCCAGGTTGGTGTTCGCCCGCGGCAGCGACGGCATGACCGATGAGTCCGCCACCGCCAGGTCGCGGACGCCGAGCACGCCCAGGTCGGGTCCGACGACGGTGCCGCCGGCGGCCGGGTCGCCCATCCGGCAGGTGCCGCTGTGGTGGTGGTAGCTGCTGACCGCGGCCCGGGCCGCCGCCACCAGGTCGTCGGCCCGCCACCAGGCATCATCCGGGATCGTCAGCACCCCGTCGGCGGCCAGCTTCTCCAGCAGCTCGCCGGTGGTGGCCACGATCTCGGCCATGTTGGCGGCGTCGGCGTCCTCGGTCAGGTGGCCGACGTCGAGCCGGGGGCCGCCGGGGCCGAGGCCGAACCGGCCGCGGCTGCGCGGCGCCATCAGCGCGGCCGTGAACGACACCCGGGTGGGCGGCGAGGTGAGGTCGTAGGGCCGGGTCTGCCAGGGGAAGATCTCGGCCTCGCGGTGCTCGCCCGGTTCACCGGGCAGCTCGTAGCGCAGCAGCGCCCCGCTGACCGGCCGGGCCTCGATCAGGGCGGGGTCGGTCACGTCGACGTCGAGCAGGCACCAGGGATGGTCGGCCAGGTTGGCGCCGACGCCGGGCAGCACCGACACCGGCTCGGCCCCCAGCGCCGCCAGCGCGTCCTCGGCGCCGATGCCGGACCGCAGCAGCAGGGCGGGCGACCCGTAGGCGCCCGCGCAGACGATGACCCGGCCGGCCGTGATCCGCTCGGGGCCGTCGGGGCCGGTGACGTCGGCCCCGACGCAGCGCTCGCCCGCGAACACGAGCCGGTCGGCGGCGGTGTCGGGCCGGATCGCCACCCCGGCCCGGCGGGCGGCGGGCACCACCCCGGCCCAGGTGCCCCAGCGGCCGCCGTCCCGCCGGTTGGTGGTCCAGGCGCCGTAGCCGAGGGCGCCGGGGGCGTTGTGATCCTCGACGGCCGGGTGGCCGGCGTCCCGGCACCAGCCGAACACCGCCTCGTCCAGCGGGCCGGGATCGAGCCGGGTGATCGGGATCAGGCCGTCGGCCCCGTGGTAGCTGGCGCCCGGGAACTGCTGGTCGGCCTCGATGCCGCGGAACCCGGTCAGCACGTCGGCCCAGCCCCAGCCGGGCACCTGCCAGCCGTCGTAACACCAGGGCTGGCCGCGCAGGGCGGCCGCCGAGTTGACGGTCGACCCGCCGCCCAGGCCGCGGCCCTGCGGGATCGGCTTGCCGGTGCGGTCGTCGGTGTAGCGGTAGTAGTGCGCGTCCGGCAGCGCGTAATCATGCAGTGCCCAGCGCGGCGGCGGGTCGCCCGCGTCCGGTCCGGCCTCCACCACGGTGACCGGGCCGCGCTCGGCCCAGCGCAGCGCCGCGAACAAGCCGGCCGCGCCGGCCCCGATCACCAGCGTGTCGGTTGAGGTGGGCATCCTGACCGTCCTTCCGCGCCTACGTGATGGTTGACGTCTCGGCGATGCTCGTCAGCTGGTCGGCCATGACCGACAGGATGTGGCGGCGCATCAGGGCCTCGGCGGCGCCGCCGTCGCGCTGCACGATCGCCTCGTAGATGGCCTGGTGCTCGGGCACCGACTTGGCCAGGCGGCCGGGGATCCCGGCCGTCAGGCGGCCGATCCGCTTGATGTGGCCGCGGATGTTGCCGACCATCTCGGCGATCCGGCTGTTCCGCGACTGCGCGTACATGACCAGGTCGAACTGGTCGTGCAGCTCGGCCAGCTCCTCGGCCCGGCCCTCGATCACCTCGCCCCCGGCCACACAGGCGGCGCTGGCCTGCACGATCCGGGCCAGCTCGGCCAGCCCGTCGGCGCTGATGTAGGAGGCGGCCTGGCGCGCGCAGGCGCCTTCCAGCAGCTCGCGCAGCTCGTAGATCTCCCGCAGGTCGGTGCGGCTGTAGCCGACCACCACCGCGCTGCGGTAGGGCGGGATCGCCACGAAGCCGTCCTTCTGCAGCCGGACCAGCGCGTCCCGCAGCGGGGTCTTGCTCACCCCGAACCGGGGCGCCAGCTCGGCCTCCCGCAGCACCGCCCCGGGCAGCAGCACGCCGCTGATGATGTCGTCCCGCAGCTGCTGGTACACGGTGTCCTTGAGCTGCCGGTGCGCTCCCTCATCCACCGCGTGCGTCATCGCCGCTCTCCCCTGCGTTCTCACCACCACTGAGATCTCAGATCCTAGGCGGTGAAATCCGGTCGAGGACGCGCTGGAACCCGGCGTTGGCCTGGCGGAGGATCTCGGGTTCGTCCATCGTCAGCAGCTGGCGGCCGCGCATGAGGATGCGGCCGTCGACGATGGTGGTGTCGACCGCGCTGCCGTTGGCCGCGAACACCAGGTGGGAGTAGAGCTGGTCGGCGTTGCCCGGGATCAGCGGGGTGAACATGACGTTCCGGGTGTCGACCAGGATCACGTCGGCCTTGCGGCCCACGCTCAGCTGGCCGGTGTCGTGGCCCAGGGCCGACGCCCCGTTCCTGGTCGCCATGGTCAGCACGTCGGGGGCCTGCTGGAGGCTGGCGTCGACCCGGGCCGCGCGGTGGATGAGCGAGGCGAACTTCATCACCTCGAACATGTCCAGGCTGTTGTTGCACTCGGCCGCGTCGTGCCCGAGGCCCACGTTCAGGCCGGCCGCCAGCATCTCCGGCACCCGGGCGATGCCGTTGCCGAGCTTGGCGTTGGAGCTGGGGTTGTGCGAGATCTGGGTGCCGGTCTCCCGCATCAGCGCGATCTCGGTGTCGGACAGCCACACGCAGTGGGCCGCCACCGTCCGCCGCCCCAGCAGCCCGGAGTCGTAGGCGACCTCGGTCGGGCGGCGGCCGAACCGCTCCTTGCTGTTCTCCACCTCGGTCAGCGACTCGTTCAGGTGTACGTGGATACCGGTATCGAGGTCGTCGGCCAAGGCTCTCGCGTCGCGCAGCAGCTCGGGCGAGGCCAGCGGCAGCCACTCGATGCCCACGTAGACCTCGACCCGCCCGTCGGCGCGGCCGTGCACGGCGTCGTAGGCGTCCTTGTTGTCCTGCAGCGTGTCGAGCTGGTGCTCATCCAGCGCCACGTCGTTGGACAGCACCGCCCGGATGCCGATGTCGGCCGCCGCCCGGCCCAGGTCGGGCAGCCGCCGGTACATGTCGTTGACGGTGGTCACGCCGCCCTTGATCGATTCCAGGTAGCTGGCGGCGGCCGCCCAGTAGGCGGCGTCGGCGTCCAGGTTGCGGATCAGCGGGTACCAGCAGGTGTCCAGGTACTCCCACAGCGGCAGGTGATCGCTGTAGCCCTTGCCGATCGCGGTGTGGAAGTGCAGGTCGATCAGGCCCGGCAGCACCGCCATCCCGGCCGCGTCGATCACCTCGTCGCCGTCCTCGCGCGGGCCGGGCCAGGCGCCCGGGCCGACGGCGGCGATCCGGTCGCCGTCCAGCACCACGTGCCCGCCGAAGTGCACCTGGCGGTCGTCGTCCATGGTCAGGACGGTCCCGTTCTCGATCACGAGCCTGCTCATGACACGTGGACCCCCTGCTCGGCGGCGACACAGGCGGCGAACCGGTCGATGGTCTGGGCCCGCTGGGGCCCGAGCGGGAACACGGTCAGGTAGTCGATGCCCAGCCCGGCCAGGGTGCGGATGTGCTGGCGGGCCTCGGCCGAGTTGCCGGCCAGCGCCATCCGGTGCACGAACTCGTCCGGCAGCGCCTCGGCCGCCCGGGCCGCCTCCTGGAACTCCCCGCCCGAGTAGCTGCGCTGGACCTGCGCGACCAGCTCGGGCGACAGCCCGGCGATCTCGCAGTAGACCGGCGACGTCTTCGGGAACCAGGCGGCGATCGTGCGGGCGGCCGCGAACGCGGCCTGCTCGTCCTCGTCGTCGATGGCCCCGTAGGCGAAAACGGTGACCTCGGGCCGGGGGCGCCCGGCCTGCTCGGCGCCGCGGTCGATGTGATCGAGGGCGAAGCGGACGCCGTCCGGGTGCAGCCCGGCCAGCAGGATCACGCCGTCGGCGACCCGGCCCGCCAGCTCCAGCGTCTTCGGCCCGGTGGCCGACACCCAGATCGGGATGCCGGGGGCCGGGGCGAACCGGTAGTGGGCGTCGTCGAGACCGAAGCCCCGGGCCTGGGCGGTGACGTGCTCACCGGCCCACAGCGCCCGGATCACCTCGATCGACTTCTCCAGGTCAGCCAGCCGGGCGGGCTTTTCCGCCAGTGACAGCAGCGGGCGGTCACCGGCCCCGAGCCCGAGCGTCACCCGGCCGCCGGAGATCTCGGCCACGGTGGCGGCCGCCACCGCGGTGATGGCCGGGTGCCGGGTCACCGGGTTGGTCACCGCGGTCCCGATCCGCAGCCGGGCCGAGGCCCGGGCGGCCAGCGTGAGGTAGGCCCAGCAGTTCCGGGAGTGCAGCGACGAGTCGGTCAGCCACAGGGCGTCGTAGCCGAGCCGGTCGATCTGGCCGACGAACTGCTCGAACACCTCGGGCGGGTCGACGCCCTGGAGGCAGACGGCGGTGCGCATGGGTCCTCCTTCACCGTGTTATGGGTGCGACGCGGACAGGGTTGAGGGGCGCCAGCGCCTGCTCGCAGGCGGCGGCGTAGTCCAGCACCCGGCGGTCGTGCCCCCACGGGCCCACAATCTGCAGGCCAGCAGGCAGATTATCGGCGGCCAGGCCGGCCGGGATGGTGACGGCGGGCTGGCCGGTGATGTTGAACGGGTAGGTGTAGGGGGTCCAGGTGATCCAGGGCAGCGGCGCGTCGGCCTCGCCGCCCGGCGGCACCTCGGCCTCGGCCGCGAACGCGGTACCGGGCATGGTCGGCATGACCAGCAGGTCGTAGTCCGCGAACACGGCGAACAGCTGCCCGTTGAACGCCCGCCGGGCCTCCAGGGCCTGGTAGTAGTCGGCCAGGCGGTACCGCTCGGCCAGCGGCAGCAGCCGGACCAGGCCGGGGTCCATCACGTCGCCGTGGCTGCGGATGAGGCCGGCGAAGCCCAGCCCCCGGCCGGTCACCCACATGGCCTCGAAGATGTCGCGCGGCAGCGGGGCGCCGAGGTCGCCGACCTCGGTCAGCTCGGCCCCGGTCGCGTCCAGCCGCTCCCGGGCCCGGCTGAACACCGTGGCCACGGCCGGGCCGGGGGCGATCCCGAACGGCGCCCGGACCACGCCCACCCGCAGGCGGCCACCACCGGGCCGGTCGGTCAGCGGGGCCGGAAAGGCTGACTGCGGGTCGCGGGGGTCGGGGCCCCGGGTCAGCTCGAAGACCGCCCGGGCATCGGCCACCGACCGGGCCAGCGGGCCGGCGTGGGACAGCGTCTCGTTGACGGTGCCGGGCCAGACCGGGATCGCGCCGAGCGTCGGCTTGAACCCCACCACCCCGCAGAACGCGGCCGGGATGCGGATCGAGCCGCCGGCGTCGGTGCCGGTCGCGACGGGGACCGCCCCGGCCGCCACCGTGGCCCCCGATCCGGAGCTGGAGCCGCCGGAGTTGCGGGCCGGGTCCCAGGGGTTGCGGGTCACCCCGGTGCGGGGCGAGATCCCGGTGCCCTTCCAGCCGAACTCGGGGGTGGTGGTCTTGCCGATCACCACCGCGCCCGCGTCCAGCAGCCGGGCCACCATCGGCGCGGACTGCCGGGCGGGCTCGTCCGAGCTGGTCCGCGAGCCCTTCCCGGTCGGCTCACCCTGCAGGTAGAAGTTGTCCTTGACTGCGATCGGGACCCCGTGCAGCTCGCCCCGGAGCCGTCCCGCCCGGGCCTCGGCCTCCCGCTGCGCCGCCTCCCGGCGGGCCCGGTCGGTCAGCCGGGCGGCGTAGGCGTTGATGACCGGTTCGGCCTCGGCGGCCAGCGCCAGCGCGCAGTCGGTCAGCTGGACCGGGGACAGGGTCCCGTCGGCCACCCCGCGGGCCAGCTCCAGCGCGGTCGCGGCCTGGTACTGCTCCCGGCTGAGGGCGGTGTAGCGGGCGGCCGCGGTCACGCCGGGCCGCCCGGGCCGGCCGGATCGAGGGTGGCCCAGGCGGCCGCGAACCGCTCGGCCCAGGCGGCCGGCACCGAGGTGCTGACCTTCACGAACCGCTCCCCGAAGCCCGGCGACTGGTAGGTACCGGACCGGATGAACACGTCGTGCTCGAGCAGCGCGGCCGCGACCTGGTCGGCCGTCCAGCCCGAGGATTCACCGGGTCCGCTGACGTCGACGGCCAGGAAGTTACCTTGCGACGGCTGGACCAGCACCCGGCCGAAGCCGCTGTCGTCGACGGCCGCGGTCACGATCCGCTGGTTGTCCCGGTTGGTCGCCCGCACCTGGCGCAACCAGGGCTCCTTGACCTTGAGGCCGGCGATCGCGGCCCGCTGGGCGAGGATGCTGGACCCGAGCGGGTTGGACGGGGTGGCGGTCAGCCGGCCGATCAGGGCCGGGTCGCCGGCCACGGCGCCGAGCCGCAGGCCGGCCAGCCCCAGCCACTTGGAGAAGCTGTAGGTGGTCAGGGTGGCCTCGGGGTACAGCTCGGCCACCAGCGTGGGCCGGTCGGCGAAGTGCCGGTAGGTGCAGTCGTGCACGATGACCGCGTCGTGGGCGCGGGCCAGGGCGACGATCGCCGCCAGCTCGGCCCGGCCGTAGGAGCTGCCCAGCGGGTTGAGCGGATCGATCAGGTAGATCAGCGACCGCGGCTCGATGACCTGCTCCAGCGCGGCCGCGGTGAGCCGGTAGCCGGCCGCGTCGGAGTACACCCCGACCGTGGTCACCGGCACCCCGGCCAGCGCCACGAACCGGCCCGGCCACGGCCAGCCCGGGTCGGTGGTGATGAGCCGGGACAGGCCGGAGGCCAGCGCCGCGCAGATGTGGTAGAGGCCGCCCACTGCGCCGTCGGTGATCATCACGGCCCGCCCCGTCAGCCCGAGGTCAATCGCGATCAGCTCCCGCAGCTCCTCGAAGCCGAGCGCCGGCGCGTACCACTGGAACTCGTGCCGCCGGGTGCTGGCGAGCAGCGCCTCGACCACTTCCGGGGGCGGCTCCAGGTGGGTGGTGTTCTGCCCCATCCAGGCCAGCCCGGGCCGGGCCAGCAGCGCCTCGAACGACGGGGCCCGCGACGTCGCCGCGGCCGTGGTCACTGCCCCTCCGGCGGCTGTGCCCCCGAGGTCAGGGCCTTCGCGCCGAAGGCGGCGTAGACCTGGGTCGCCTCGACGATGTCGGCCACGCTGAGGTGCTCGTCCGGGCAGTAGACCGGTTCGCCGCCGGGCCCGAAGATGACCGTCGGCACCTTGGCCCCGAAGCTGGCGGTGTCCCCCAGCCAGCTGGCCGCCTGCAGCACCGGCTCGGCCCCGCGGACCTGGCGGACGGCGTCGGTCATGATCTTCACCGCCTCGTCGTCGCGGCCGGCCAGGTAGCCGTCCTTGACGTCGGCCAGCTCGACCTCGGCCCGGAAGCGCGGGTCGCGGCGGGCGGCGGCGGCCAGGCAGCGGTCGATCTCGGCCCGGACCTGCTCGGCGGTCACGCCCGGCTGGGGCCGGCAGTCGACCCGGATCACGCACTCGTCCGGGATCATCGACGGGCCGCCGGGCGGCAGGCCGCCGTAGATCCGGCCCGGCGCCATGTAGGTCTCGGCCCCGAACAGGTCGGTCACCCAGTGGTCGAGCTGCGGCTCCAGGTGGGAGGCGTCCAGCTCCAGCACCGCGTGGGCGGCCAGCGCGTTGGCGTTGACCGCGAGCGGCTTGTGGCAGGTGTGGGCCGACTTGCCCAGCACCGTGATGTCGAAGTACAGGCGGCCGCGGTGGCCGAGGAAGATCTCGTTGTCGGACAGCTCGCCTAGCACCGCCAGGTCGGCCGGGTAGGAGTCGAAGTAGGCGATCGAGCCGAGCTGGTCGCCCATGTGGTCCGACACCGCCGCCATCGCCAGCGTGCCCGCCAGCGGGACGCCGCTGTCCCGCAGCGCCTCCATGGCCACGATCTGGCAGACCAGGGCGGCCTTCATGTCCATGATTCCGTGCCCGTAGATGCTCCCGTCGACCAGCGCGCCGGAGAACGGCTCGGTGACGGTCCAGCCGTGCGAGACCGGCTTGGTGTCCATGTGCCCGGTGAACACGACCCGGCGGCCGGTACCGAAGGACAGCTCGCCGAGGGCGTTCGGCCGGTCGGCGATCACCGGCTGCAGCGCGGTGGCCTCGAACCCGGACTCCCGCATCACCTGGTAGAGGAACTCCGCGAGAGGGCCCTCGTCGCCGAGCACGCTCGGGATCCGGCACACCTGGGCGACCAGGTCGACCAGGCGATCGGTGTCGATGGCGGCGACCGCGGCCGCGGCGGCGTCAGTCATTCGTTCCTGTACTCCCATCAAAGATCTGAGATCTTAGGCGGAGCTTAAACCACCTAACCCACCTCTCACCAGAGGCCGCCCAGTGTTAACCGAGCGGAAACACGTATCGGCGGGCACCGCCGGTAGCGTGCACAATCAGTGGCAGAGGGCGCTCGGCGGCGGGACTGGACAGCAGGGGCGGCAGTTTGTTAGATCTGAGATCTCACAGCTTCGGCGGAAGGTGGCGTATGACTGGCTCCCTGGAAAGCCTGGATCAGTTCCTGGCCCGGCCGCTCGGGCTGGTCATCGCCGGGACCGAGCAGCCCGCGACCAAGGGCGGCACTTATCCGACCGTCAATCCGGCCACCGGCGCGACCCTGACCACGGTGGCGGACGGCACCGAGGCCGACGTCGACCTGGCGGTGGCGGCCGCCCGCCACGCCTTCGGCTCCTGGTCGGCGCGGGCCCCGGCCGCCCGGGCCGACCTGCTGTGGCGGCTCGGCCAGCGGGTCGAGGAGCTGGCCGACGAGTTCGCCCGGCTGGAGGCGCTCGACAACGGCAAGCCCACCAGCGAGTCCCACCTGGTCGACGTGCCGCTGTTCACGGGGCTGATGAAGTACTACGCGGGCTGGGCCACCAAGATCGAGGGCGAGACGATCCCGGCCGCCGGCGGGGCGCCGTTCCACGTGTACACCCGGCGCGAGCCGGTCGGGGTGGTGGCGGCCATCATCCCCTGGAACTTCCCGCTGCTGATGTGCGGCTACAAGCTCGGGCCGGCCCTGGCGGCCGGCAACACGGTGGTGCTCAAGCCGGCCGAGCAGACCCCGCTGTCGGCCCTGCGGCTGATGCAGGTGCTGGCCGAGGTCGGCTTCCCGCCCGGCGTGGTCAACGTGGTGACCGGCGATGGCCCCGGGGCCGGGGCGCCGCTGGCCGCCCACCCGGACGTGGACAAGGTCACGTTCACCGGCGAGACCGGCACCGGCCGGAAGATCATGAACGCGGCCGGCGGCAACATGAAGCGCCTGTCGCTGGAGCTCGGCGGCAAGTCCCCGAGCCTGGTGTTCGCCGACGCCGACCTGGACGCGGCGGTCGAGGGCACGTTCGGCGCGGTCTACTTCAACCAGGGCCAGTGCTGCATCGCCGGCGCCCGGGTCTACGTCGAGGACGCGGTCTACGACGAGTTCCTGGCCCGGCTGACCGCCCGCCTCCAGCAGGTCCGGCTGGGCAGCGGGCTCGACCCCGCGACCACGATGGGCCCGCTGGTCAGCGCCGAGCAGCGGGACCGGGTGCACACCCTGATCGACTCCGGCCTGGCCGAAGGGGCCCACGCGATCGGCCCGGGCGGGCGGGATGGAGCTAGCAGGGCCGGCCGGGTGGACGACCCGGCCCTGGCCGACGGGTACTACGTCCAGCCGACGATCCTGACCGACGTCACCCCGGACATGCGGGTGATGCGGGAGGAGATCTTCGGCCCGGTCGCGCTGGTGTCCCGGTTCAGCTCCGAGGAGGAGGCGGTCCGGGCGGCCAACAACACCTCGTTCGGGCTGGCCTCGGGGGTGTGGACCCGCGACATCAAGCGCGGTCACCGGGTCGCGGCCGCGATCCGGGCCGGGGTGGTGTGGGTCAACAGCTACGGGATGTTCGACGTGGCCGTGCCCTACGGCGGCTTCAAGCTCAGCGGGTTCGGCAAGGAGCTGGGCCGCGAGGCGCTCGACGCCTACCTGCAGACCAAGACGGTCTGGGTCGACCTTTCGTGATCGTCATCGAGAACGGCACCGTCCTCACCGTCGACGACGCCGGCCAGGTGTGGTTCGGCGGGCACGTGGTGCTGGACGGCGACCGGATCGCCGCCGTCGGCCCCGGCCCCTACCAGGGCCCGGTCCGGGCCGGGGACACGGTCATCGACGCGGCCGGAATGGTGGTCATGCCCGGCCTGATCGACCTGCACTTCCACACCGCGGTGGGCAAGGGCTACTGCGACCACCTGCCGCTGTGTGAGTCGCTGGAGCAGTTCTGGTACCCGTCGATCCGGGCGCTGGACGCCGAGACCGCCTACTGGGCGGCCGCCGCCAGCTACGCCGAGTCGATCAAGAACGGCGTGACCACGGTCAACGACATGTACCGGCGGCTGCCCGACCTGGGCCGGGCGGCGGCCGACATCGGCATCCGGGCGGTGCTGTCCAACGACGTCGCCCTGGACGAGCACCGGCTCGACACCTTGCAGGACAACCAGGACGCCCACGACGCGGTGCACGGGGCCGGTGACGGCCGGATCGAGGTCCGGGTCGGCATCGAGTGGCTGCCGCTGGCCTCCCCGGAGCTCCTTCGTGACGCCCGGGCGCTGGCCGACGACCTCGGCACCGGCATCCACGTGCACCTGAACGAGTCGCTGACCGAGGTCGAGAACAGCAAGGAGCGGTTCGGGCAGCGGCCGACCGAGGTCGCCTACGAGGCCGGGCTGCTCGGCCCGGACTGCGTGGCCGCCCACTGCGTCTGGCTGTCCGGCACCGAGATCGCCATGATGCGGGAGACCGGCACCCACATCGCCCACTGCCCGTCCAGCAACGCCAAGCTCGGCAACGGCGTCGCCCGGGTGCCGGAGATGCAGGCGGCCGGGATCAACGTCGGGCTCGGGCACGACGCGGCCGAGTCGACCAACAACTGCGACCTGTTCGAGGTGATGAAGTTCGCCTCGCTCATCCACCGGGCCGCCCGGGTCGACGCCGGGCTCCAGCAGGCCCCCGACGTGATCCGGATGGCGACCCGCAACGGGGCGGCCGCCCTCGGCCACCGGACCGGCCAGCTCACGGCCGGCTACAAGGCCGACGTGATCCTGGTCGACACCCGGAACGTCATGTTCACCCCGCTGATCCCGGGCAACGCCGACCAGCTCTACTCCCACCTGGTGTTCGCGGCCAACGGCAGCGCGGTCGACACCACCATCGTCGACGGCCGCATCCTCATGCGCGGCCGCCAGCTGCTGACGATGGACGAACCCGAGATCCTCCGCCAGGCCAACGCCGGGCTGACCCGGGTGCTGAGCCGGATCGGCAGCTGACCAGATTGAAGACTGCCCGGATGAAGACTGCCCGGATGAAGACTGCACCGTGCTGATCGACGCCCACACCCACATCCTCAGCCTGGCCGAGGACGCCGAATTCACCACCGAGTACGGCCGCGAAGGCTCGCTCTGCATCTACCGCAGCCTCGGCCGGCTGCCCGCCCACCGGATGCCGACCGAGCAGGAGTGGGAGGCCAGCGGCTACAGCCGGAAGGGGTTCCCGGTCATCGGCCCGGCCGACTCGATCCGCGACCACCCGGGCTTCGACAAGATCGTCATCCTCGCGGTGTCGCCCCAGTTCCTGGAGGGCGAGCTGATCGGCACCGTCGACAGCTACGGGATCACCGGGGTGCCGGGGCCGTCCACCCCGGAGAAGTGCAACGACTACATCGCCGCGATCCAGAACGCCCAGCCCGACGTGTTCATCGGCTACGCCTCGGTCAACCCGGCCTACCGGGGGCCGCAGGCGGCCGTCCGCGAGCTGGAACGGGCGGTCACCGACCTCGGGCTGCAGGGCCTCAAGCTCTACCCGATGTACCAGGACTGGTCGCCGGCCGACCCGGTCATCGCGTTCCCGGTGCTGGCGAAGGCCGAGGAGCTCGGCATCCCGGTCATGGTCCACCAGGCCGGCTCGACCCGGATCGACGCCCGGATGGAGTACGCCCGGCCGGCGTTGCTCGACGCGGCCGGCCGGCACTTCCGGGACCTGCGCCTGACGATCGCGCACTGCGGTCTGCCCTGGGTCGACGAAGCCCTTTTCATGCTGACCAAACACCCCAACTTCTTCGCCGAGCTCAGCTACTACATCGCGACCGTGACCGCCGAAGAGCTGTTCCGGTTCCTGGTGCACGCGCAGCAGTCGTTCGTCCCGCTCGAGAAGCTGTTCTTCGGCACCGACTACCCGGGGTTCCTGTACGACCCGGTCGCGCTGCGGGCCAAGCTGCTGTCGGTCAACGAGCACGCCGACCGGGTCGGCGCCGAGCCCATCCCCCCGGCCAAGCTGGACGGCCTGCTCGGCGACAACTACGCCCGCATGCTGGGGCTGGACGGGGCGAAGTGATCAGCGAGTCGCAGCGGCTGAAGGACCGCGGCGCCGCCTCCTGGGCGGCCGCCGTCGCCCACCCGATGGTGGCCGAGATCGGGGCGGGGACGCTGCCGCACGCGACGTTCCGGTTCTACTTCGAGCAGAACCTGGGCTACCTGCACGAGTACGCCCGCGCGATCGCGCGGACGATCGCGGCCGCGCCCGGCCGCGACGACATGTCGGTCCTGACCCGGTTCCTGGGCCAGATCGTCGACGTCGAGATCCCCGCCAACGAGTCGTTCCTGACCCGGCTGGGCGGCTCCCCCGGCACCACCGCGCCGCTGCGGCCGGCCGCCTACGCCTACACCCGGCACCTGCTCGACGTGAGCGGCCGCGGCAACCTGGCGGTGGCGCTGGCGGCGCTGCTGCCCTGCCAGTGGAGCTACGGCGAGATCGGCCAGCGGCTGGTGCAGGCGCCACCGGCCGACCCGGTCTACGCCGACTGGATCGCGCTGTTCGCCGGCGACGGCTACGACGACCTCGTCACCGCCTCGACCGGCCTGCTCGACCGGAACTGCACGGAGGCGGACCAGGCGGCGACGGCGGACGCGTTCGACCGCTCGACCCGCTACGAGATCGGGTTCTGGCAGATGGCCTACAGCCGCGGCCAGTCCGACGACCTCACCACTGCCAGGTGAAGCCGACCACCGACTGCTCGATGGTGTCGAGCCGCTTGAACACGTAGCGGGCGGCCCGCAGCCCGCACTCGTCGCGCTCGACGATCTCGCCGTCCAGGCCGTCCCAGACCGCCCACCACACCCGGCGCGGCAGCTTGTCGGGGTGGAACTCGACCCGGATGGAGACGTTGTGCATGGCCCGGCGGGACACCCGGCGCATCTCCGGCGGCGGCGGCTCGTCGTAGTGGAACAGGGTCACGTAGCTCAGCGACGTCTCGTCGCCCAGCGCCAGCGGCTCGTCGAGCAGGATGTCGACCGCGAACAGGCCGCCGCCGGCCGGGTAGAGCGGACCGCCCAGCCGGCCGCCCTCCTCGACCTCGATGGCCAGCGCGCTGGTGTCGCACCGGTAGGGGTAGCGGTCGAGCCCGGCCTCGGTCGCCTCGATCACCTGCTGGGTGCGGTGCCAGGCGGGCCGCCCGTCCGGCCCGACGTAGTGCTGCTCGTGGATCGAGGTGGTGCGGTGGCGGGCGGTCCCGAGGGCGGCGGCGGTCTCCGGCGGCAGCGCGCTCGGGCCGGTCAGCACCCGGATCTTGTCGGTCCCGTCGTGGATCCGCCGGAGCCGGCTGCTGTCGGTGTCGCTGAACCCGAACGCGTCGATGAACAGCTCCAGGGTGGCCCGGCTGAGCGTGTCCCCGCGCAGCGCCCGCGACACCCGCTGCGGCAGCGAGTCCAGGCTGACCTGCTGGTAACGCTGCTGGGCGCGGTGGCCGTCGACGTACCGTTTCAGCACCTCGGTGACCGCGCGCTGGTGCACCTCACCCTGGCGTTCACGTTCCCGCTGGTAGCGGATCCAGCGGTCCCGGTAGTCGCGCAGCAGCAGGTGCTGCAGGGCCACGGCGGCCTGCTGGGCGTGCGCTGGGGTGATCTCGCGGGCCACGGATCCAGGCTTCCTGCCGATGCGACTTAGTTGCGATGCAAGCAACCTACACAAGGCCGGGGGCCCGGAAACACCTGTTACCGAAGACTTTCAGTAGCCCGGCTCGGGCACGATCCGCACCCCGAGCGGCACCAGCGTGATCGGGATGATCTTGAAGTTGGCCAGCCCGAGCGGGATGCCGACGATCGTCAGGCACAGCAGCACCCCGGTCGCCAGATGCCCGAGGGCCAGCCACCAGCCGAACAGCACGATCCAGAGCACGTTGCCGACCAGCGCGCCCGCCCCGGCGCGGCGCTGCTCGGCGATCGTCCGCCCGAACGGCCACAGCACGTAAGCCGCGATCCGGAACGCCGCGACTCCGAACGGAATGGTGATGATCAGCGCGAACGCCACCAGCCCGGCCACCGCGTAGGCGATCGCCATCCAGAACCCGCACAGCACCAGCCAGATCACGTTCAAGATCAGCCGCATGGCGACCCCTTCCGCCCAGCCCGATCAGGCCCCGTCCCGCCACGATAACCGGGCCCGGGCCAGCTCGGCGCCGGCGTCGCCGTCGATGACGTGGGAGATCTCGTCGACCCGGAGCAGGCGGCCGTCGGGCGCCAGCTCGCCGAACAGGTAGATCTCGATCCGCTGGGTGGTGCCGTCGTGCCTGGTCACGGTGACCAGGTGGCGGTCGGCGACCCGGTTGTCCTGGCGGACGGCCTCGAGCACCTCGATGTGCCCGTCGGCCACCAGCGCCCGCAGCGTCTTGATGTGGGCGGCGAAGCCGTCGCGGTCGACGGTCTCGCCGTCGGTGTACTGCCGGTAGCCGGGGGCGAAGTAGCGATCGAGGGTCGCCGCCAGCGGATACCGGTCCTCGCCACCGAAGCACACCTCGTTCAGGGCGGTCTCGATGAAGGCGGCCGGATCATCGTCGAGGCTCACAGCCATGATTACCCTTTCAATATGAATAGCGTGCACCATGCACGCATATAGAAAGCTACCACGAATCCGTGCATCATGCACGCTATGGTGGTTCCATGACGGCACTGGCAGTGGAGCCATGACGGCAGCGACACCGGCGGCGGGCCGGCCGACGGGCAGCCCGGGTGACTCGCGGGCGGGGACCCCGGGCGCCTCGCCGGCGGGCAGCCCGGGCACCTCGCCGACGGGGACCCCGGGCGCCTCGCCGGCGGCCAGCCCGGGCGCCGACATCGCCGACAGCCTCGGGTTGCTGCTGCGCCGCAGCAGCCGGGCGCGGCTGTACACCACCCTCACCGCCGGCCTCGGCGACGCCCTCGACGAGGCGACCTACCCGGTGATCAGCGGGCTGGACCGGTACGGTTCCCGGTCGGCCGCCCAGCTGGCCGAGGACATCGGCCTGGACCGTTCGGTGGTCAGCCGCCACGCCACCCGGCTGGCCGTCGCCGGGCTGATCGAACGGCGGCCCGACCCGGCCGACCGCCGGGCGACCCTGCTGGCTTTGACGGCCTCCGGTCAGCGGGCCGTGGCCCAGATGCGGACGCGGCTGGCCAGGGTGCTGGACGACTATCTGGCGAGCTGGCCGCCCGGCGAGGCTGAGCGGTTCGCGGCCGGTCTGCGGCGGTTCGCGGGCGAGGGGCCCTTCTGAGCCCAGGTCAGCCCAGCAGGATCTGGTGCAGCACCGGGACCAGGTGGTCGCGCAGCTGGTCCGGGGTCAGCTCGGCCAGCCGGCCGGTGCGGACGATGTAGCGGCTGAACGTGACCCCGATCATCACCGCCCCCAGCAGTTCCACCCGGGCGGGCGGGTCGTCGCCCGGCAGCAGGTCCCGGTAGAGCTCGACGCTGTTCTCCTGCATGGCGGCGTAGAGCCGGGTCGCCGCCTCGACGTTGCCGACCGCGCTGCGCACCATGGCCACCAGCGGGTCGGCCCCCTGGTCCTGTTCCATCCGCTCCACGTAGGCGGCCGCCACCCGCTCGGCCAGCTGACGGGGGTCGCCGGCCACCACGTTGGGCAGGTTACGGTGCCCGGGGACGGCGGCCAGGAACAGCTGCTCCTTGGACGCGAAGTGCATCATCACCAGGCCGTGGGTGACCCCGGCCCGGCGGGCGATGTCGCGGATCGTGGCACCGGTGTAGCCCCGTTCGGCGAAGGCGGCGTGGGCGGCGGCCAGGATCGCCGCCCGGCTGGCGGCTGGGTTCCGGCGGCGAGCACGAGGGGCAGCCGCGGCGCGCGGGCCACCCTCCTCGCCCGCGACCCCCTCCGCCCCCACCGCCCGTCTCGCGCTGGCGACCCCCTCCGCCCCTGGAGCAACTCCCATCCCGGCGGCATCCCCCGGCCGCGTAGCACCCTCCGCCTCACGCGGCCGCCCCTCCGTCCGCTCCTGACCAGCCATCCGCTTACTGTACGCCTGGACAGTAAGCGCGAACCGTCGTAGGCTTACTGACCGCTTGGACAGTAATGGCCGGGTGGGGCCGGACGATGGGCCGGATCACCCGCCGGACCGCCATGTGATGGGAGTCTTCCGTGGTTACCTCGCTCGTGATCGGAGGGGCCAGCGACGGTGTCGGTGGCCTGACCGCCCGGCGGTTCGCCAAGCGGGGCGACGACGTCATCGTCACCAGCCGCGACCGCGGCCGGGCGGAGAGCGCGGCCCAGGAGATCGGCGGCCGGACCCGCGGCCTGGCCGTCGACCTGTCCCAGCCTCATTCGCTCGCGGCCAGTCTGGACCGCGTGACCGAGGTCGACAACGTGGTGATCACCGCGATGGAGTCGGTGCCGGTCACGCTGTCCGACTTCGACATCGACGCCGCGATCCGCTCGGTCACGATCAAGCTGGTCGGCTACGCCGAGGCGGTCCGCTTCCTGCACGGCCGGTTCCGGCCGGGGGCGGCGGTGGTGCTGTTCGGCGGGGGCGCCAAGGACCGCCCCTACCCGGGCTCGACCATGGTCACCACGTTCAACGCCGGCCTCACCGGGCTGATCAAGACGCTGGCGGCCGAGATCGCCCCGCACCGGGTCAACGCCGTCCACCCCGCGATCATCGGCGACAGCCCCAAGTGGCGCGACGCCGACCACCCGCACGCGAGCATCACCCCGATCGGCCGCCTGGTCACGATGGCCGAGGTCGCCGACGCCATCGAGTTCCTGCTCCAGGCGACCGGGGTCAACGCCGTCGACCTCAACGTCGACGGCGGCCTGTCGATCCGCTAGGTGGGCCGGCCGGCCGTATCGCAGCCGTCCATATGGATGGCCGACTCGCACCGGCCGACCCGGTTACTCTCTCAGGTCATCAGTCAGTACTTTCCGACCTGGACGTTTCTGTGGGTCAGATAAAGGGCCCCCCATACACCGTGGTTGGTCAGCGCCGACACGTGATCCACCAGCTGATCAAGAGCCTTTCCGAGAACGATACATGCCACGCCAAGTCCCGGACCGGCCGTATCGCACGCCTCTTCGATCCTCGGGATGATCGCGTCCTTGATGACGGCCGCGTAAGAGGCGATGACCCAGAAATGCTCGCCTCCATTACCGGAGAGGCCGCACTGGGCTCCGTCGCAATCAGCCTGGACGAACAACTCCAGCTCGGCCCGGACCGTTGCCGAGGCCGGCACCCCAGCCGAGGCGGCGGGTGCATGCCCGGTCCGGGCTGGAGCGATGAGTGCGAATACCAGGGCGGCCGACAGAGCAAACACTCCGAGGAAGGTCCCGATAACGGGCATACGCTTGACTGCGAGCATCCAAATATTCCTTTGTCAAATGAGGTTCTGAGGCCTGCTGCCGTGAAGGACACGGCTCTGAAACCTATGACGCAGCCAACGATGAAAGGGTTTACTGAGGATTTCCACCCGAATAACATGAGACTTGCGGTTCAGGGTTGTTCCTGACTCATTCCGGGCATTTATTTCCTGCAGCCGCAGATAAGACTCGGAATAAATTCGGCAAAAATGCGGCGACTGCGCGGATCATCCCGTGTTTACTGAAGGTGCCCCATTACGCCGAAAGACTCCTTGATCGCGAAGAGCTCGGGCGCTGCGAACAGCTCGGTTCTCGGACCGGCGGCAGCGGCCTGCGTCAGCTCCGGTGAGCGTCTCCGTCAGTCACGGCGGGCCCTGATCAGCAGGCGCTCACCGTCGCGGCGGCGAAGTGCAGCGCGTGCAGGCCGACGGTGGCCGCGAAGGCCGCGTCGCCCAGCCCGGTCTCGTTCAGCGAGCCTTCGGAGAACGTCGCGTCGGCCGCCCGCCGTCCGGCCCGCGCCCGGCCCTGCTCCACCGCCACCCGCGAAATGTCGACACCGTGCAGCCGCCGCCCGGTCTGCTGCCCGAGCCAGATCCCCGGTCCGCGCCCGCGTAGCCCGCGTCCGCCCCGCTCACTGGTGCCTCTCCGGCACCAGGTAGGTCCAGCGTTCCAGGGTCTGGAAGCCCATCGACTCATACAGCGGGTACCCGGCCCCGCTCGACTGCAGGTAGGCCAGCGGCGCCCCGCGCTCGATGCCGTCGCCCACGATCCGCGAAGTGATGGCCCGCCCGTACCCGCGGCCCCGGTAAGCGGGCAGGGTGGCGATGTTGAAGATCCCGGCGAACTCGCCCAGGAAGATGCCGAGGCCCACCGCCACCAGCTGACCGTCCTCCTCCGCCCCGTACGGGACCGACTCCTCGATGGCGAAGAACTCCGGCGCCGCGAACAGCTCCATGATCTCGATCGGCGCCTCGAACCCGGCCGCCAGCGCCGCCACGAATTCCGCCCGGTCGGCCAGCTTCACCACCCGGACCTGGTCCGCGACCGGCGCCCGGACCGGCGGCAGCGGCCGGGCCGGATCGGGGCGGCGCAGCATGAGCGGCAGGGTGTGACGGCGGGTCAGCCCGTACCGGGCACCCACCTCCGCGATTTCGGCGTCCGGCTCGCCCCGCACCTGAATGGACCAGGGCAACGGCACGTCCGCCATGGCCGCTGCCACCAGGGCGACGTCCCCCGGCGAAGGCTCTCTGACCTCGGTGACCACCCCGTTGACGGTCGGCAGCGGCACCCCCGAAACCAGGCCGAAGACCCCGCCGGTCCCCGGTACCTCATAGGCACCGGGCGCTGCGCGGACCAGCCGCCGCAGGGCGGCGACGTACGCCTCGGTGCAGCGGTCGGCATCGGTCGTCACTGGCTCGCTCCCCGTCGGTGACCAACCCCCCGGGGCACTCTAACCGGCGTCGCGAGCCGACCGGGCCGGCCGGCTCACTGCCGCTGGGCGCGCAGCGTCCGCTTGAGGATCTTGCCCGCCCCGGACAGCGGCAGCTGGTCGAGGATCTCCAGGCTGCGGGGCGCCTTGTAGCCGGCGATCTCCAGCTTGCAGAAGTCGCGCAGGTCGTCGAGGTCGAGGACGGCGCCGGGGGCCAGGGTGACGACCGCGTGCACGCGTTCGCCCCAGATCTCGTCGGGCACCCCGATCACCGCCACCTGGGCGACGGCCGGGTGCTTGGCGATGACGTTCTCGACCTCGATCGAGTAGACGTTCTCGCCGCCGGAATGATCATGTCCTTGATCCGGTCGACCACGTAGACGTAGCCGCGCTCGTCCATGTAGCCGCCGTCCCCGGTGTGCATCCAGCCCGCCCGGACCGCCTCGGCGGTCGCCTCCGGCTGCTTCCAGTAGCCGAGCACGACGTGCTCGCCGGCCGCGACGATCTCCCCGACCGTGCCCCGGGGTACCTCCACGTCCCGATCGTCGACGATCTTCACCTGCGCGTAGGGGGCGGCCCGGCCGGCCGAACGGCGCAGGGCCAGGTAGGCGCGGGCGGTCTCCCGCATCACCCGGCGGATGTCGCGCCGGACCGCGGGCGGCAGGTAGCGGACCTCGCGGGACCACAGGTCGGCCAGGTGTGACCGCCCGGCCACGGCTGCCAGCTCGCGGTCGATCAGCGCCGGCAGCCCCAGCCCGGCGGCCGGCAAGGCTACTCAGCCGCCCGATCAGGATTAGCCCGCCCGACCGGGGTAGGCCATTCAGGAGATCTCGGCGCAAGCTAGTAGGAAGGCGGACCGATGACCGGAAACAGAGCAGTTGCCTACATCGAGCCGGGCAAGGTCGAAGTCCAGGACATCCCCTACCCCAAGCTGGAACTGCAGGACGGCCCCGGGGTCAACCCGGCCAACGTCGGCCGCCAGTGCCAGCACGGCGTGATCCTCAAGGTCGTCTCGACCAACATCTGCGGCAGTGACCAGCACATGGTCCGCGGGCGCACCACCGCGCCGGCCGGGCTCGTCCTCGGCCACGAGATTCTCGGCGAGGTCATCGAGGCCGGCCGCGACGTCGAGTTCATCAAGGTCGGCGACCTGGCCAGCGTGCCGTTCAACATCGCCTGCGGCCGCTGCCGGAACTGCAAGGAAGGCAAGACCGGCATCTGCCTCAACGTCAACCCGGACCGGCCGGGCTCGGCCTACGGGTACGTGGACATGGGCGGCTGGGTCGGCGGCCAGGCCGAGTACGTGATGGTGCCGTACGCGGACTGGAACCTGCTCAAGTTCCCCGACAAGGACCAGGCGCTGGCCAAGGTCAAGGACCTGACCATGCTGTCGGACATCTTCCCGACCGGGTTCCACGGCGCCTACACGGCCGGGGTCAAGCCGGGCTCGACCGTTTACATCGCCGGGGCCGGGCCGGTCGGGCTGGCCGCCGCGGTCGGCGCCCAGCTGCTGGGGGCGGCCGCGGTCATCGTCGCTGACCTCAACTCTGAACGGCTGGACCGGGCCCGCAACTTCGGCTGCGAGACCGTCAACGTGGCCGAGGGTGACCCGGCCGACCAGATCGAGCAGATCCTCGGCGTCCCCGAGGTCGACGCGGCCGTCGACGCGGTCGGCTTCGAGGCCCGCGGGCACGGCAGCGCCGACGCCAAGGAGGCCCCCGCCACCGTGCTCAACTCGCTGATGGAGGTGACCGCGGCGGGCGGCGCGATCGGCATCCCTGGTCTCTACGTGACCGGCGACCCCGGCGGCGTCGACGAGGCGGCCAAGGTCGGCGCGCTGTCCCTGTCGCTCGGCACCGGCTGGGCCAAGTCGCTGTCGTTCACCACCGGCCAGTGCCCGGTCATGAAGTACAACTACTACCTCATGCAGGCCATCCTGCACGACAAGGTCAAGATCGCCGACGCCGTCGGCGCCACCGTCATCCCGCTCGAGGACGCGCCGCGCGGCTACGCCGACTTCGACAGCGGCGTGGCCAAGAAGTTCGTCATCGACCCGCACGGGATCGTGGCCGGGCAGAACTGACGCGGACGGCACACCCGGACGTCCCCTGGCCGAATCCGCTTCGGCCGGGGGGCGTTTTCATGTTTCGGTCCGCGTAACCGGGCTGTTGGGTTCCCGTGACCGAAGCGCCGCCAGTGCCGCAGGCGCGGGCCATCCTGGCCCGGCTGGACCGCATCCCGGTCTGGTCGCTGCCCGCCGGCTATCTGGTCATCATCGGGATCGGATAATCCGCCCTCAATCGGCGCTCAACGGATCTTCAGCCCAACCCCCGTTGACTTGGCGCGTCTTAACAGGTGGGCCGCGACCGTCGCGGCCGCTGATTCGGGGAGAACTGAGTGAACACCAAGCGCGCAACCGGCCGCCGGGCCGGATGGGGAAAGCGGCTCGCTCTGCTGGCGCCGGTCACCGGGCTGACCGCGGCCGCGGTGGCGGTGGCGGCGCTGCCGGGCCAGGCTTTCGGCAGCACGGTCAGCCGCAGTGCGGGGCCGGCCCACTGTGCCACCAAGGACCTGCGGATCGACTTCGGCAAGCCGGTCGCGACCAGGACCGCCTACCAGCGCCGGGTCCAGGTCACGCTGGTCAACGAGGGCCGCAGCACCTGCCGCATGTCCGGTTATCCGGGGCTGGACCTGGTCGGCGACGGCGGCCAGCTGCGGCTGCCGGTGGCGCGGGCGGCGCAGCGCTACGGCACCATCACCCTGGCCCGGGGCCAGCACGCCTCGTCCGCGCTGACCTACCTGCTGGAGACGCCGCGGGAGATCCAGGGGGAGCTGGGGGCCTGGGGACCCAGCACCGCCGTCGTCACCGCGCCCGGTTCGGTCAGCCACCAGAACCTGGCCTGGCGGCTGGGCCCGGTGTACTGGCTCAGCATCAAGTCGGGCCGTGGCACCTACCTGTCGGCGGTCGGCCGGTGAGACCCTTTCCGTCCACCATCAGGATGATCGCCGGACCGGTCCTCGGGCTCGGCCTCGGCCTCGCGCTGGCGGCGTGCGGTTCGGGGACGCCGCCGGCGGCCGGGTCCGGCGCCAGCGCCACCCGATCGGCCAGCGCGCCCGCCGCGACCGCCCAGGCCACCGTGACCAGCCCGGCCGCGACGCCCGCCCGCGTGCTGCCCACCACCACGGCGGCGCCCAGCGCCACGCTGGTGCCGATGCAGACGGCCGCGGGCGGTGAGTTCCTGTCGCCGACCGGCAACATCAGCTGCGAGGTCGACTGGCACCGGGCCGGCCTGACCCACGTCTACTGCCAGACCGGCACGCCGGCCCGGTCGGTGACGATGGGCGCGACCGGAACGTACACCACCTGCACCGGCCAGCAGTGCCTGGGCAACGCGGGCGACGGCACGCCCACCCTCGCCTACGGCACCGCGACCGGGGCCGGCCCGTTCCGCTGCACGTCGGCGGCCACCGGCGTCACCTGCGTCGCCGACGGCAAGGGCTTCCAGATCTCCACCGCGGGGGTCACGCCGGCGTCGGGCTGACCCGTCACGTCCAGTACAGGATGCGGCAGTACGGCAATCGTCCGGCGATCTCGTGGTGGAACCAGGACCGCAGCCCGGCCATCGTGGCCGGCGGGTAGACGTACTTCACCGCGCCGAACTTGCCGTGCTGCCGCCGGCGGCCGGCCTCGTCCATCTCCAGCTTCGTCCGCGCCGGGCCAGGCGGCCCAGGCGGCCAGCCGGTCCTCCAGGCGGCTGGTACCGCCTTCGATCCGGGTGGTCACCGGGCGGCAGTTGACGCTCAGCCGTACCCGGGTCCGCCGGTGGTGCGGCAGCCCGATGAACCCGCCCACGTCGTCGAACTTGGTCGTCCAGCGCAGCTGCACCGGCGCGTCCCAGCCGCCGAAGTACTCCACCGCCCGCCGCCAACTGCCGGTCAGGTGCTCCAAAGCCAGCGGGTCGGTGTAGCAGGACGCTTCGAACGTGGTGCCCTCGTCCCGCCGCGCCGCCCGGCGGCTGGTGATCGCGCCCCGGCCCACGTAGTCGCCGAGGCCACCCAGGATGTCGTCGAGGTCGGCGTAGACCCGGGTCACCGGCGGTCCGGACAGCGACCCGGCCAGGTAGCAGTACTGGCAGTGGGCTGGGCAGCCCTCAGCCAGGTCGAACCGCCAGTCGGCACTGGGCGCGATCGGCTGCAGGCGACGGCGCGACGGCGGGCTCACCACGATGGCCATCGTCGACTTGGCCCGGGCGTAGGTCTCACGGTCGGTCGCCCGCGCAGGCCGGTCAGCCGGTTGCCGGGCAACCGCTCCTCCTCGATGCCCGCCGCCTCGACCAGCGCCATGATCCGCCGGCCGTGCGGCTGGTCGTAGGCGGCCGGGGTGGCCACCACCCGTTTCGGCGTCCACTGCATGGACGGCGGCTACCCCGGGCGGCATTGATCTACCGCCAGACCCCAACCCAGGTGACGATGTCATCATGTCGCCTATGGGGGAAGAACTCGGGCTGCGGTCACCGGGCGGGCGTTCGAGCCGCGTCGAGTGGGCGGAGCGTCATCTCGACTGGCTGTTCTGGGGCTGTTCGGCCGTGCTGGTGCCCTGGGTGGTGATCCTGTTCATCACCCAGGTCCCGCGGGCCCGGGCGCACCAGGCCCAGCCGACGGCGGTCGGCCTGATGGTGGTCATGATCGCGGGCACGCTGCTGACGGCCTGGGCCTACCGCCGGGGCTCGCCGCTGGCGGTGGTGGCGGCCGCGTTCACCGCCACCACCGTCTTCATCACGAGCTGGTTCCGCGGCCTGACCGAGCTGGGCGGCGGCCTGCACCGGTACGGGGTGGTCCCGTTCTTCCTGGTCGTGGTGGTGGTCCTCATCGGGCT
>Ga0213875_10000226_pt1:0-20000 | contig 57565 bp, 46 predicted proteins | sample BarmaccomBMRX_R8_FD_160105 | JGI IMG/M metagenome (GOLD analysis project Ga0213875, IMG submission 160105) | Root-associated microbial communities from Barbacenia macrantha in rupestrian grasslands, the National Park of Serra do Cipo, Brazil - RX_R8 | ecosystem: Host-associated > Plants...
AGCTAGGTCTAAAAAGACGTAGCGCGCTAGGGAAAAAGGCGGAGTGTGCACTAGCGCACGTAGTCTGATAAAAAGACGTAGTTTGCTTTTTCCTACGTGCGCTAGTGCTCACGTAGCTCGGGGAAGGATAAAAAGTGACGCTACTTAATCCAATCGATTCAGCAGAGAAAGATTGGGCACTGGAAAGGCGGTTATGACATACTTGCTACGTGTTCCACATCTCTTTCCTCAACATGCTTGGGATAAGGGTCTCACTTGACATTCAGCACGCAGCGGGTCAGCTAACTGGTTCAAAGATGGACAGACTCTTTCGTAAAACGGACCTAGGGAGGGCAAGCGGAGTCCCTTGCTCTGGCCGGGCGTAGGTTCGCTGGAAAGTGCACCCAAGAATCGGGAGGCCCTCTGTTCACAAGGGGAAGCTGGATTTCCATGCCATTCTTGCACTCACGCTGGTCTGCCCGAACATGCTGAGTAGAGTGCATAAGCACGGAACGAGCCATGCGCGAATGGGCATACTATTCAAATACGCAAACCTTCGAATCAACCGACGAAAGTACGAAAGGGAGATAGAGGTACGGAAAGGTCAGGTAAAACTACAGTCACTAGACCTACTTCAGCCAATGCTCCTGCCACTTTCTTTAATTTGATGAATGCTTTTTTTTTGCCCTACATTGACCCTTGAGTTCTTGTTTACCTCGATGATATCGTTGTATACAGCCTAACTAAAGACCGACGGGAATGCGTCATCGAGACTTCGAACCAAGATAGGCCTCGTTATCCAACGACTGCGTGATGGTAACTCCGCCTTAGCTACCGGACTGCAACGGATCTTTCCTCATAGATGTGGGGCCCACTTTCTGTCTTGGCTCGCGTGGAATGTTTATATCGATTTTACGTTCATCATGTTTATCATCAAGTAATTGGGGAATATCTATACCTTTCTTTCGTGGACTGAAAATATTTTGAAATCCGGGAAGGTGCACGCGAAGGCTGTAATGTGGGAGGGCAGCCTATCCGTATCCCTTCGCATAAAAGTTCTATCGCGAAGTTGGCAGCGGGAGTGGGAAAGAGCGAGAGCTCGGCTGCTAGTATCTCCCTTTCAGTGACCTGGGACAGGAGAGGATTTTCTGAGTTTGCCTTGTTGGCATGCTCAGTGGTCATAGCGCCTTTGATTGCAATTCAATTTGCACCCCTCTCCTTCGGGGATCCTTTAAAGGGATTGGAGTAGAATTTCCATTCCACCTATCCGCACCCTATCTCGCTGAAATTTAGATATGTGAGCCCGGAAACGAATTTCAAAATACGCCTGTCAGCGCAGCTCTTTTTGGAAGGGTACGAGCAGACCACTTAAGCAGATAACCCAGACTTCCATTTGGAACCACCAAGCAAGGTAGTTGTATAGGCAGAATAGAGTATCCGTCATCGGAATCAGAACAAACTGAAGGAAGGAGACAGCACCAGATCAGCTTTAAAGAGAAAGCAAGAACCACTGAAAGAGGCCCTTTCGTATAAGAATTTTACGCCAGCCAGCAAAGCAACTCATGCACCTGGAGCGAGCCACCTGGCGATTGAGGGGCAGTCATATGCTTCTGTGAATAAATTATCCTCTCATCGATGTTCTACCGAACTGAACTAATAAGACTTTCTCATTTAGAAATAATGGCGAAAGAGGCCTCCTTGCATTGCCCAACTAGAGCGAAAAGCCTTATTGCCTTGCGGCATTAAATTAATAAGTAGAGCATTTGATTGCGCCATTAATAGCTTTAGGCAACTATACTAGGGATTCGTGGATCTGGACCCATGAGGGTGCGGCCCTAAGTAGCTATGGGGTCTTGATGTACTTGGAACAGAGACCGCTTACCTGAGTATGGCGGTTCGGTAGCCGTTCAATGATAGCATGAGATCCTCGCTTCGGTTCCGGGCTAGATAGGGCCATATCCGTTGACGCCGACAAGGGGTTAGCGGATCTGATCAATCCGCACAAGTACGATAAGGTAGCTCGAGAGCAAAGTGAGTTCTCGACTGCATTACCATTTTCATACCACACTGATGCTCTATGTCATTGAGGGTGCTGATATTGTGACCATGGGCTGGTCTACACCTTTTGAGAGTGTAAATGCCTGGCTTGATTTCAAAACCCCGGGGCATTAGGATTTCCCTACCCCTAAACAACTGCTTCGTAGATTGACGTAGCAATCGATGCTTAATACGATTATTTCAGCATCGGTATTCACAAGGGTGGTCGTAGATCAGCTCCGTCGCGGACGTTAGGAGAATGGTTCAAGGCGGCCAGTTTCGTGGGGGGATCAGATACATGCTTATCGATCTGCGCCGACTGCCTTTATTTTTCTGCCTTGAATAAAAAATTTTGTTGTATAACTTTACTAAAAAATGGGGAGTGGACGTTGCTTATATAAAGATCATGGAGAGCCTGTTCCAGAGCAAAGCGACTATATAAAATATTATGCCGCTCAAGTACCTATTTGACACAGGACTGACGAATGGAAGGTTCGACTGGAAGAAAGACTACACTATAAGAGAGTGAGAGTACTGCAATTTGTGGACAAAATTCCAATTCAGGAAAGATAATGCGAAGGAAAATAAAGAGAAATTCAAAAACTGTTACATGCTCGTGAGGCCAACATTTAGTTTTATAACTACTGTATTCTACTTTCTTTATTTTTGCAACTACAAACTTTCCTGGAATAAGAAAGCCTGAAGGTGACTTAACTACTTTTTGTTAATTTCTTCTAGTCTCCCCGGTCACCGAGGAGGATCGCTCCCACAATGGGCGCTTGCTGTTCTTCCAGCAGCATTTGTCCTTTCGAGGCCTCTGATCCTCTCTTCCGCTGCGCGCATTCGGTCTCCTATGACAGCAGGATTGGCCGGGCGCAGGTGTCCTCTTAAAAGCCTCCTGCGCGAGCGCAGTTCGTTCTCCACGCGCTCTATCTCCTCTCCGACTTGAACTAGTCTTTCTGGAATAGCCATATCAACCGCACTACACTAAGAAAATTCTTTTATTTTATTTTAGAGCACGAAGGCTTATCGAGCCTCTCTTTATAGAGTGTAGAGTAATCTCGCCATGCGGCACGAATTTTATGATAGGCACAATTCTGATGAGTTTTCCGCAGTTGAGTACTATCATGACTCTTTGATGAAAAACCTAACTACCTTGCGAAGCAAACGCCCCCGCAATCGCCCTGTGTAAACAAACAAAGAGTGGTGGCAGAGCTTCAGCATCCTCAATGCCACTGCAGCGACTGTGATGCCATATTTCACATATATCACATGCCACTATAGATTCTGGGTAGCCCCATAGAACACTAGTATACAAGTAGGCCACATCACTGTAAGCAGCAGCCCCAGGCAATCTTTCTGGTGTGGGTGTTATATCATCAACCGCTGCTGGTGATCTTATCCGCTCTTAGTACTAATCTAATCCTAATGGTACGAATGAGATAGATTGGGATTGATCGACATCTGATATTCATTTTGAAAAGAATACCACATCTGACTCATTAGGAACTTCACTCAGACGCTTGGGAAGGTGAAGGGATTCGGTTGTGAAAGAAGAAGTTGCTCCCGTAAGCGGTGCAAGAGTAAGCGCTGGTACACTAACCGCTCTTGGTCTTAGCTCCCTAGACGTTGTTGAGGAAGCATCCAATCCATTTCCAATTCCACTAGGCCTGGTATCGTCATGTTATTGTGGCCTACTCGCCTGGAGGTAAACTACCCTTACCTTTTTTTATCTGGCTTGGGTTTACGGAGGGTTCGTCTCCCTACCGGATGGGAATGGTTAGACAACTTCTTATCGAGTCTTGTGAACCTGACTGGGGTTATGTTGAACGTTTGGCGACTGACCCCGAGGCCAAGCTCGATGAGAAAGGAAATAAACCTCACAGAGAAGTGGCAACTCAGTTTATGGGTTCGCGCTTGCTGTGAGTACGTTCGGTGGTATGCTGAGAAATCTGTCGATCCCACGGTTCCCTTATCGGTCTTCCTTGATCCTCCGGCGGTTTGTTTCAGACCGGATCGAAAAGACCAATTAAATAAAAAGAATATCATAAACCTCTTGTCATCCCGGAAAGAATCTCTGCTCTGCTTGTTCACTCCCGATACGCCTAAGCCGAATAGAGGGATATGGTGTTTACTTAAATAGAGCGGAACGGCAGCGCAAGCTTACTCTTGAAGAGACTTACATACCAGTAGTCGTTTTTGTTTGTGTATTGAACTTTCTTGACTTCTGTGGAAAGTTCTAAAAATGCTTCGGTGGTCAGGCTCTTAATGTTTATTGTATTGTTCATGGTCCTCCCATTAACTACTCCTTGCTCCAGCAGCTCCCACACCAGACGCTACTACAGCCCCAGCTCCTGTTGCTTAGTCCGTTCGTGTGGTACCTTTGACTCTTTCTGGTGCTGCGCTGCTTAAAACTCGGGTCCGTGAAGGTAAGGATTGCTTTCAAAGGTAATGGACAGTCAGGATGGCTGACGGGAAGCAAACCAGGAACCCTAGAAAGGAAGGACATTCTTTTTTGCCTTCTCCCCATTCCCGGCCGTAGCACGGGCAAATCTATCTTCAACGGGTGCCCCGACTGCTTATTTCCTAGGAGCTATTCCTACCATTCGGGAAGGGTGTCTTTTTCCTCCGCCTATGAGCTAGCTAAAGATCCAGCCTTATCCTTTCCAGCAATGGAGGCAGAATCAATGTCATGTCAGGTTTCAGATTCAAAGAGAGATCGCCGAATCTGAGTACTCAACTTGCCCGACCTGCCTCTTCCACTGGACCTCGTCTTTCAAAGAGCAGCAGCCCTGCAAGCCGAATAGTGACTTCTTTCCTGGGAGCCTATAAGTTGGGCTGAAGACATTTTGTTATGTTAGTTTTTCAAAAAAAACTTCCTTCAGTGCTTAGAGTAAGTTGAAATGACCGCTTGTTTCCTTGATCAGCAAGTAAGCGAGCGGTAGTTCAGTCTCCGACAAGTGAGGCCGAATAGCCCCTGGTGTCCTCTTCCTTCTAAACTCGCAGCTCTCGCTTGACTCTTATAGTGAGCAAGCAAACTGGTCGTTGGGTCGGACCAAGAATGGGAATAGCACTCACTCCTTGAAGGTAAGCCAGAAACAGGGCTTGTCCTCTCCCTTACTTAAGTCGTAGTCCATCTTTTCGTGCCCCAAAGGGGAAGTCAAGCAAGAATGAGGGAACTTGACCCACACCTGACGAAAGAGTTTGGTAGCTCGAAGGAAACAGAAGCAAAACCTTCTTTCTGTCCCAACCTCCATGGGTTCTGACCTCTATGACATAGTCCATTGGATTGGGGCAATGGTACGCACCTATGTTTGGTGTCCCCTCTCTCACTTCCTCGTCAGATCCTGGTCCGGCAATACATTGAGTCGGAAAGACAGGCTTTCGTAAATTCCATTCAGTAGCCGGACTAGCCCCTGGATCAGCTCTCATAGTGGGGGAATCAGAGTTAAGTTAGGCGCAAAAGAGGGGGTTGACATCATTCGTCGTGATTGGATCAATCAGACTCCCCCACTGGAAATGCCAAAGGGCGCCCTTTCTCAAACTCATCTACCGCCTTTCATCATCTGCCGCTGCCTTAAGTGCCTAAAGTAGGCTCAGCTTCTTTGGTTTAACAATATCTTGTAGTAGCCGAAGGTAGTTCTTAGATGGAATTTCATCTTAGTTAACCTAGGGTAGCTTAAGAGACTTTCTCAATAGTACTAAATAGGTTAAGTGGACCTCTCAAGGGTATAAAAAAGTAGACGGTCTTTTTCTTTTATTGTTATGATGCTTCATACTTCGTCATTCTTTTTCATGGGTTCGTATGTACTGAGTGACTATAGGTCTCTATTCAGATGCTGCTCCAAGAGAGCTTTATTCGGCCTTTGTATGACCCTCTTCCCTTCCTGTCTATCTCCTTCGGTCAGGTAGTTCTGCTTCCGGTGCCGGAGGAGCAGGGTGGAGGGAGCGAGTGAAGTATACGTAAGGAGCCTGTAAAGGACTTCGAGATGTCTGAGCTTGGAGGTTCCGCTTCTCTAATGTGTTAATAAACCAGACCTTGCTCTTTTGCTGGCCTTATGCGGAAGTGAAGGTTCACGCTTGGGCCCTTGACGAGTACTTTTCTTTTAGTTAGACCGCGGGCGGTAAGCCATGAAAGTTCTAGCTAAAGTGCGATATCCGCCCTTCTTGAGCGCTAAAGCAATAGAAGTTTAGGTAGGAGTACGTCGCTTCTTTCTTTTTCATATCTGCTGTCCTTACGCTATCAACTAATTAAAGTCTGACGCAAGCGAAGTAATAAATCACTGAGTTTCATTTAAAGTAAAGAATAGATAAAGTTTCATCGCTTTCTGCTTCGGTTGGCGCCTTGCAGTAATGAACAAAAGTTCAGTCTTTTAGTGAAAAGTATCGAAGTTTGAGTTATTGCCATCCGCTGCAATGGGCTTAGTAGCCCTCGGGCAGTTTTTTTCCCTTGATCCTACCTTTTTTTTTAAGCGCTGTTTAGTGACTTTCATGTCTTCTGCTACTTTAGGAAGATTCAGACCTGATTTTAGCTTTCTTTTTCCTTCCCCTAGGATGCGTAGTAGCTTTAGTAAGTCCGTAGCTGGATCAGGATGCAGAGTTTGAGCTGCGGGGTGAGGGAGAGATGGCTATGTCTATCCCATCTTGGTTCAGTCTTTGGTAGTAGGCGCAATATTGTTCGAGTTCAGGGCTAAGGGCTGGAGCTTTATTCCCACTCCCAGTAGTCTTCAGTAGAAAGCTTGGAAAGTAGTCTCTTTCGTAAGCAGGAGCGTAGCGCTTCGCAGGTGAAGGTGCAGGACCCTTCTAATAGGGCTTCTGTCATTTTCAGATAAATGTTTTCAGAAATCCTATCTCTACTTCTGCTAACGAAGGCTAGAATTGGGATCTCGATAAAGGTCAAGCATATATGTTGTTTTCTGAAATGATCAGCGGTCTCATTTATGCTATGCCCTGCATCGTCTTCGCCTGTCTTTATTGAGCTTTCTTCACTTCAGCGCCATGCGCTTTGCTTCGCTTTATAGAAGAGAGAGACCAACAAGCGCAAGCTATAGAAAGGATAGTCCCTCGCGCGTTCGCGCGAACTAGACGAAAATGGTGATAGTGAAAGAAGGACCAAGGACGATGAGGATAAAGAGGAGGAGTAGGAGGAGTCTGTCTTCTTTGAAGTAGGGGCAGAATCGAATGATGACGAGAGAGAGAATGAGACAAAACCTAAAGGGGAGAGCACTTAGACATTTCACTTTGAGTACGGGGAAGTCCGCAGGGAGGAATTCCTCCGGGCGTATTACTGTTTTTCACCGAGGGGGTGGATCGAAGCGATTGCAGCGCAAAATTGACCTGAAACGAAGCAGGTCGTCTATTGGCATCGTAGAAAGGATCGAATATGACCCTAATCGTTCTTCTCGGATCGCTCTAGTACGATGGATCGAGGGGGTGCTGCTAGGCCGCCAGAGGAAATGCAAGACGATAGAAGAGTTCGCTCCGCCGCGTAAGATCCTCGAACCTACCACGGCCACCATCTATTTCCAATTTTCGTTCTCTTCTCTGCCCGAGGATCAAAGAAAGGTAGTTTGCTCCCAAGCCAAGTGCTTGCTTACGCCTTATGGAGTGGTCGGCCTTCCCACCTTCATGCCTCCTTTGTCGACCTGCGCAGGAAGCAAACAAAAAAGCGCGAAGGACGTTTTCTTCTCTGCCCTGTCCTCTCCCTTGGCAAAGGGGGAGACTGCATCCCTTTCCTTCGGTAGCTCTTTTGGTTTCCCAAGGATAGCGGTAGCTGGGGCAAAGCCCGCTTTCTTCGCTCCGCGAATGAGAGAGAAACTCATCGGAAAAAAGCAGTTTTCTCTTTGCGAGATCCGAAAGTGGAGAACGCATTGCCCTCTCTGGGCACATAGGATCAAACGTAAAGCAGCGCTTTCTTGGCAGAGTTTGAGGCAGCAAGAAAAAAGTTGGCTTGTTGGAGCTGCTGAGCATAACGAATCGAAGCCGAAGGCGGATCAAGGTAGCTTGCTCCTAAGCCAAGTGCTTGCTTACGCTTTAAGTAGTGGTCGGCCTCCCCACCTTCATGCCTCGCAAAGCTTCTACAAAGCTTTGCTTCCGGTAGAAGCCTTTCGCTTCGGTAGCTTGCCTGCCAAGCCTATAGGCGAAGGGCCGAAGGATGGAGCGTGCAAAGTCGATCGTGCACCTGTCGTGTGACCCGTTGGTCCTAAGCAATGTCTTTCGCGAAGCGACCCAGAGGCAGGAAAATGGAACTTCGATCTGATGCGGGTATCCAATCCCGCCGCTGAGGTGTCCAGCGGATTCCGGGGCCTTGACGAATGGCCGGCCACCATTGTAGTTATAAGAGCAAAAGGCCCGGGGCATAGCAGGATGAACCAATGTGAATGAGTGTAAGCTTCGTTGCCCGAACACGATTGGTGCTGACCACACTAGGTGCTACCCTGGTAGCAAGAGAGGCCAGGCGGTGACAATTGAGAGGTTGTCACTGAGCATTCCGTCTCACACGGGAATAGAGGTCAAATGGCAAGGCAAAAGGCCATGCGCCCGTGTGGCTCCTCGCGGAGTATAGCTCACATCCAAAGATCTGATTGGGGAACGGGACAAGACCCATGAAGCTCCGGCGGAAAGGGAAGGCCTGCCAGGCCGTATGCCCATGGGTGCAGGATTCTTCGAAAAAGCGCGGGCTGACTCGGAGACCTGGGACCTTGGCTTAGCAACGAATGAAGGGAAGCTCGAAGAGCTTTCTCCGCCAGCGGCTTATGTAGTGGTCGGCCAACTAAAGCTCGCTAAGCTTCGCTTCCCAAACTTCATGAAGTAGTCGGCTCCATAAGCGACTTGTCGAGTTTACAAAGCTTTGCTTCATAGTAGTCGGCCCAGAATGCCTCCCTTCATTTGCTTGCCTCCTTCCAGCCCAGAATGCCTACTGACGTTAAGCTAACCGCCAGTTCCCTTCGGGCCTCGCTTCCAGCGCAGGAGGCCAAGCCAGACGTCCCGGCCTGCCCTTCGCCTTTACAATAGGAAGACCTTTTTCTTTATTTTATTTATTAAGTAGCTAAGTTTCAAAACCCCTGTCCTTTGGTAGTCAAGGGCTTATAAGTTTAGTCAGGTTTGAGGCATGAAGGTGGGAAGGCCGACCACTAGACGGACTCTATACCAAGGTTTGAGCGATAGCGAAGCCAAGCCTTCGCCTATAGGCGAAGGGACGAAAGCCCGGCAAAGGTTAGACCTGATGGTAAAACAAAAGTACGTTAAGGTTACAGAGTCACTTATCCGTCTACAAAGGGAAAGGCGTCGGTACGGAGTCACGTCAGCTGTGGATATAGACTAGGCTAAGGATAAGAGTCTTTAAGTATTCACCGAGACTACAAAGAAGTCAGCGAAAGTGAGCTCGAAAAAAAAAGAAAAGAGCAAAGAAGTCAAGGAACGAAGCTGCTTCTCTAATAGCCCCCTTGAATAGGAGGCCGAAGGTTTTGATAGAGGAGGGCTTCGACCTTCTTAGGAAGAGCCGTACGAGGCAGCTCACGTACGGTTCGGGAGCCGAGCCACTGCACAGGGGCTTAGGTCAACACTTATATATTAGCCAGTCATCAATTGGAAGCGGGTAAGATGGTGATGAATTGCGATTGGTCCAAACCTTCTAAAAGCGGCTTCTTGCGACCTGCCCAGAATGCCCATACATACCTTCGGTTCCAAGACCTTGTTCGCACAGCGAATAAAGGTCAGGTTGAAGGGGGCAGTCAGCTGGCTGCTTCTTGGCCACCTGCAAAAGGATACGAAATACTTGATCTAAATTCTAAAGAAGGAAATTGCATACCATTAGCTGATATACGTATGGGAACATGGGTACATGGTATTGAATGTCATCCAGGTCAAGGCGCAAAGCTGGCTCGAGCCGCAGGAACTTATGCGAAAATAATTAAGGAGCCAGCCTCACAATGTCTTGTGCGGCTACCTTCGGGTGTTGAAAAACTCATAGATTCCCGATGCCGAGCTACTATTGGTATTGTTTCCAATCCCAACCATGGTGCACGTAAGCTTAGAAAAGCAGGACAAAGCAGGTGGTTAGGCAGACGCCCCATTGTTCGTGGTGTTGCAATGAATCCAGTGGATCATCCTCATGGAGGAGGTGAGGGGCGCACGAAAGGAGGTAGACCTTCGGTCTCACCTTGGGGCAAGCCCACCAAAGCAGGATTTCGGGCAGTAGTGGGGGTGGGGAAAGGCAAAAAATAGTTCATGCCACGACGATCTATATGGAAGGGCAGTTTTGTTGATGCTTTCCTGTTTAGAATGAAGAAGAAGAGAGAAAGTCTGAAGAACAGGAAAATTTGGTCACGTAGATCTTCTATTTCGCCGGAATTCGTTGATTGCTCCGTACTAATTTACAATGGAAAAACTCCTGTTCGTTGTAAGATCACTGAAGGAAAGGTTGGTCATCAATTTGGAGAGTTTGCTTCTACACGGAGACGAAGACTTTCGAGAACAAATAAAGGTTCGGGAAGAAAGGGGAAAAAGTAAGTTAAGTCTAAGCGCCATATGGCACGAAAAGGAAATCCGATTTCGGTAAGACTTGATCTGAATCGTAGTTCAGATCCAAGTCGGTTCAGTGAGGGCGACCGCGAAAGTCACCGAATGGGTCCGGTCCGTCTTTTCCTGATCTTTGTCCCATAAAAGAAAAAGGCGTGGGATGGGAGGACGTTGCAGATGTCCGGGACGGACACGACTTCTTCTAAGGCCTTAAGACCACAGGAAGAAAGCCAGGACCAGAGCATGTCGTGAAAGACGCACACTGGGCGGGCGTGCTTCGACCGTGTCTCCGGGGCAGAGTGGAATGTAGATATCATGAACGCGAGGTGCAGGATACCAGGCCGAGAAACCCGGGCAAGCACTCCCCTAATGTGCCGATCGCTAGCGCATCCAGGGCCCCGGCGCCCAGCTCCGCTGGAGAGGCCGTCACTGATCTGAGAAGTGCGTCTTCGGTTCGGATAGACTGATTCTGCGAAGGCCTAGCCCAATAAGAAAACAAGTGCGTCATTTCATTTCAGATCAGTGAATAAAAGAAACCGAAAGAAGAGACCTTTCTCGCTCGGCGCCGCACTATGCTCCGCTTCAACAAATGAGAGTTTTCGGTGGAACCGGTGAACCACGCGAGCTGGTTAGATGCGTGGGACAGAGGGCTCGTAGTACCTGATAGCGCTGCTATGCAGTGGAAGGGAAGGAGCCTAAATCGACCCCTTCTTTCTTTTTGATTCAAAGACAGAAAAGCACAGTACAAAGAGATTGGACTCTTGGATGAGACTAAGCAGCTACCGTTCCGACGCGCCCCTGAGCCTATCTTGATTAAGACCGAATCTCGTCAGTGGTTTAAATCATAGAAAAAAAAGAAGTGCACTTTTAGGGATATAGATGGAGTCTCGCTCAGTAAAGAGAGTTGTAGATTCGTAGAAGAGGATCAGAGTACGCGCGCTACAAAACGCAGCCAGCCAGTTCAAGTCTTTGGAAAGAAGATAGTACTTGAGTACTGACCCCTCCGGGGCCCCCGGTTGCTTTGGCGCGCCCCACCCCAAGGTCTGAGTCTTGCCTTTTCAGCCTACGCTTGCTGCTTGCAGCATGGATTAAATAAATCTAAAGAATCCATCCCGGAGCGAGACTCTATCCAGATCTCAAAGAATAACGAGCTAGGCGGCCGGCGGGCAAAGAAAGGGGGCGGGCCGGCCGGTCAGAGCCTTGGCGATACGTTCTTCTTTCGAAGCCTTTTGCCAAGGAGCAAACTACGTCTTTCTTAAAAGACTACGTTTGCTCCTTCCCCGACGGACCAAGGGCCGTTTGCTTAGTCTTTTTCCGCCTTTTTTGGGGCTCAAATGACAACCGCCTGTTCCTGCAGCGGGGGCCTTGCACGAAAGCAAACCGCCCTTGTACCAGTTGCTTCGCTGGTAGGCCCACTTAGGTTAGGGTGTCCCTCAGTTCTTACCAACCTCAGGTGTGTAATCGACATGAGGCTTATTATCGGTAGAAGTTTCATGCAAGCCTGACCGAACCTATTTTTATTCATTCAGGGCGCCCCTAGTGGACTTGGCGGTGCTCCTTTCTCAAACCAGAACAAGTCATCACGTTAGGGAAGATAAGGGAAGACCACCTGAGCGAACCGACCGAAGGGACTTTACTTATCCGAACCGAAGGTTAGCGGCTTAAGCTAAGCAAGCCTATCACGAGCAGCCTCGCTGCTTGATCGGCGGGGAGGAGCATCCCCAAGTATGGGGCAAAGGATCAAGCGCTTTGACTTTGTCCCCCGGGATCCACCACAGGTTGGGTTTGAGAGCCGTGTGATGGGTGACTATCCAGCACGGTTCGGAGAGCACTTGTATGTAGTCTGCGCTGGTGAATGGAAGCCCCCGCCGCAAGAAAGAAGCGGCTCCTCCCACGGCTCCGTCACCATTGACTCTATTTATTATTATGGTAAATCAGTCTATCAAGATGTCAATCTGAGATCTTATTTCGGTTCGATACGTCCACCTACGATACTCACCTTTGGCTTTCGTCTCGGTAGGTGTATTATTCTACATTTTCCAAAAAGGACATTCATTCATTTCTTTCTTCCCCGTCGACCACTACGACTGAAAGGACGCGACAAATCAAGACCCAGCCGGTGGTGGGCATTTGGGAAAGTCGGGCCGATCGGGTGTCTTCATTCAAGCGAGGGTACAGAGGAAGAACGAAAGGAAGTGAGAGGCCGGGGGGCAGGGAAAAGAGTAGAGTCGATCAGGCTCGACGACCGACAAAACGAAATCAGGATTTGGCCGAAAAAGATGCAAGGCTATGGATACCATGACCGATCACCATCGAGAAAGAAGAATTTTTCTAAATCACTTCGGGTCAGCGGGGCCTTCAAGCATCCGAAATACGCCGGGGTTGTAAATGATATAGCCTTCCTGATAGAAAATGACGACTCCTCCAGAAAAACTCAGTTATTCAAGTTCATTTTACCAAAGAAGTCCCGCTCTGACGGCCCGACGAGTCATCTACTAAAAAGGACCCTCCCCGCAGTGCGCCCCTCCTTGAATTATTCGGTAATGCAATACTTATTGAATACAAAGAACAAAATTCCGATCGAGCCCGTCGTAGTTCTCAATCATTTCGTGGCACCGGGCGTGGCTGAACCATCTACGATGGGGAAGGAAGGAAGCAAGGATAAGAGAATACGCTCTCGCATCGCTTTTTTTGTAGAAAGCTCGACCTGCGAGAATCAGTCTTTGGCCCAAGCCAAAAAGAGGTTGATCCAATTCATTCGCTTGGCGAATGATCTTCGCTTCGCGGGAACAACAAAAACCACCATCTCGCTCTTTCCTTTCTTCGGTGCTACCTTTTTCTTTCCAAGGGATGGGCTTGGGGTCTATAATAACCTATTTTTAGAGTATGCCCGGGAACAACTCCTAGGTCAATTAAGGATCAAATGTTGGAACCTCATGGGTAAGGATAAGGTAATGGAATTGATAGAGAAATTCATAGACCTAGGTGGGATAGGAGAATTGATAAAGGGAATAGAGATGATGATAGAGATCATACTGAGAAAGAGAATCATTCCGTACGGGTACAACTCTTATTTGAACGAAGTGCAAAAAATGCGATCTTTTTTGTCTAATAGAACAAAGACTAATACCTTAATTGAGTCGGTAAAGATCAAATCTGTTTATCAAAGTGCTTCTCTGATTGCTCAAGACATCTCTTTTCAACCGAGGAACAATCAAATCTCATTTCGTTCCATTTTTAGTAAAATAGTGAAGGATATTCCATTAATAATGCCAAAAGGGGTGGAGGGGATACGTATTTGTTGTTCAGGTCGATTAGGAGGTGCGGAAATAGCTAGAACTGAATGCGGAAAGTATGGAAAAACATCTCGTAATGTATTTCATCAGAAAATAGATTATGCTCCTGCGGAAGTATCTACTCGTTACGGAATTTCAGGTGTCAAAGTGCGGATCTCATATAGTCAAAATAAGAAGGGACGTGCTATATCCGAAACGTACAAAATTTAGTAAATATCGTAAAGGCAGATGTAGTAGGGGTCGCGAACCGGACGGTACACAACTTGGTTTTGGAAGATATGGCACCAAAAGTTGTAGAGCTGGTCGTCTTTCATATCGAGCCATTGAAGCAGCGCGTCGGGCTACAATCGGACAATTCCATCGTGCTATGAGCGGACAATTCCGAAGAAATGGTAAGATATGGGTAAGAGTTCTCGCAGATCTTCCTATTACGGGGAAACCTACAGAAGTGAGAATGGGAAGAGGAAAAGGAAATCCTACGGGTTGGATTGCTCGTGTGTCTACGGGACAAATCCCATTTGAAATGGATGGTGTGAGTTTGTCAAATGCTCGACAAGCTGCTACTTTAGCGGCGCATAAACCACCTTCGTCAACCAAGTTTGTTCTGTGGTCGTAACGTAATTGGTTAGTGGGGAAAAGAATTTGGCCTTGTTCCTGAACGACGGAAGTGGAAAGACAAAGAGGGAGAGGGATATACTCCTTTATTTTTGTAATCGCCGAAATTGTACGATATCTTGTTCCAGGCGTACGACCCAGAGACTATTGGGTGTCATCCGGGCCGGATCCTTTCTTGCTCGACCACTCCGCATTCCAATCTTTTATGACTATACTCGCGTTCTATCTGCCCTGTCTGATGAGTCTTTTCTGGCTCGACAAAATCACTGCTGCTTCTTCAATTCAAAGCGAGACTGAGGTTCTCACTCGTTAGGTACAGGTGCTCACTGAAAGCCATGGACGATTGACTTGCTCGAGCTACCCCTACCTTTACTGGCTCCTTACGTATACTTCACTCGCTCCCTCCTTCTCTCTGGTTTGCTCACTGATTGAGGAACCCCCTCTGCCATTGGCTTGACCGCTTCCTCCTTTTAAATGGATAAAGATTGATAAGGGGCAATGAAGCGGAGTTTGCGCCCAGGGGATAGAAAGTCAATCAATGTCTTTTGATCCGCTGAGCTAGGAATGAAAAAGCAAACCTCTATCTCGGATCTTGCTAAACCTGTCTTCTAGCCTGCTTGATCCTTGACTTCGGAGCTAATCTATCCCAAAACCCCCTGGGCCATTATTTTCTTTCACTTGGCCTTCAATTCGAATTCATTTGTCCCTCGGGCTAGGAAAAAGCCTATGGATAATCAGTCCAATCAACCAAGCAGATGGAAAGAGGGATGCATTGAGTAGCCCTTGAGAAAGGGAACTAGACAACCAACCCGCTATGATACAATTTATCCTACGCGTCTTTCCAGTAGGGAAAGGATGGTGCTGCTATCGGTATTTCAGTGAATGGAACATCAGGAATAAGCTCAATGCCAAATCAGGCTACACTAGCTAGTCCAGCAGTTAGACCAAGACAAGACAGGAGAGTGCCTCGTCTTCCCTTCGTTGAAAAGAGAGGCAGATGCATCAATGTTGATAAGGAATTTCTTTTTCCATCATCTTCGTTCCAGAGGTCAAGTTTTTTTAGTTCAAACTAAAATGCGCCTTTCTGGTTCCGGACCAGGGGCATAGCTTTCCTCCTTGCCTGCTTTCCCTGTGACGCGGTATTGGATCAGCGCTTAACCAGAGTGAGTTGATCAGATGATAGGCCTATCACTTATTAAGAATAGTTGGATTCCATGCAGCGAGCGAAAAAACAGCCCAGGTCGTGTAAATCGAGATCGAGGTAGGAGTCATCAGTCTGATCTAATAGTACATGAAGGGCGTAGCGGAAGCTATATAATATATGCTCTCACAAAAGGTTCGTGAATTCAGTCACCCTCTTCCGTCAAGATTGAAAGCGAAATCAAGACTTTAAAACACAAAAGGTGGAAGCGGCATCACGATTCGGAGGTGGTCGATAGGGCTTTCCTTGTGGCGAGGGCTGACTTCGAAAACTTGGCTGATTCTGTCAACTCTGTCTTGTGTGACTCAATGTCATCCTTTTCGGGGCAGGGCGAGTCAATCTACCATTATCTGTAAACACCCTTTTGCCTACTTGTTGAATGAAAGAAAAAATCTAATGAAAAAAAAAGTACAGAAAGCACAGAGGTGAGATGTTTTTAAAAACAGAGACGAAGGTCAAGTAAGGCTACGAAAAAAGGATTAGAGAGAACCCTTGCTTTGACATAACAAAACCTTACAAAAGAAAAAAAGTAGAATAAATAGATATACGTGAAATGAGCCCCATTCCTCCTTTCCAATGGCCAATTCACCACTTCAAAAACGGACTACTTACTTATTTCATTTTCATACCGAAAAGGAAAGTAGCACTAAAAAAGCAAATAGACTGAGTACAATACAGAACTACAACATTTTGGTAACTACATAAACTACTACGGAAGCCTTTATAGAGCTTCAAAAGCATTATGCTAACTACAAAATTTGCGAAACTGGAATAAGTCAAAGGGTAGGCCTGAAATTGGAAAAACCAGGAAGAGACTGTAACAACTTTTATCTTTATTAGTCTCTCCGGTCACCGAGGAGGACAGCCTGCACAATGAGCTCTTTCCGTTCTTCGAGCAGCGCCCTCTTCCTGTCTTCGAGGAAGTCTATTTGGTTCCTGAGAAGGCTCATACGATGAAGTAGAATAGCGGGATCGATAACAGGCATATGCTCCCAGAAGGCAGCCAGCATTTGCTCCCTTTGGAGCTTCTCGTTTTCCACTTGAACGATTTCTTGCTCCACTCTCTCAAGTCTGCTTGCGATATCCATGGCTACGCTCTTTCTTGCCGTCTTCTAAGTTCGGCCCCCTCTCCCTTTGCCTGAAAGAAGCTTCTTTTTATAGGCCGCCAAAAAGCCGGTGGACATTTCACACTTTTCTTGATTATTGAACCCAGTGCGCTGAATTCCGTACTTTAGTACAGTACGAACCACCCCAAAAAAAAAGCGAATAGTCCATTGTTTTTCGCCACGCGGCTTAACCTCGATCACCCCCTCAGGAAGAGGAGGCAATATATTCGCGCCCAAGCGAAGCCTCAATTCTGTCATCGAGTACTCCACCGCGACCCCTCAGCCAATCCTCACTCGACAGCCCAGACCAGTACAAAACCATGTGATCTGTCCACCCCACTTGCTTCTTAGTACCCTGCCTACTCGTCTTTAACTGGCCCAGCTACATGATGGAAGTCCCCTCGGCCAATCCTCACTCGACAGCCTAGTCCTTGCTAGGGACATTCCAGCCCACTGCTCTCTGAGCAAAAGGAAGGACCAAGCAAGAAAGTGGGATTGGAGTAGTACTGGTTAGGCTGGCAAAGTGGATGAGATATAGGCTAGCTAAATGAGATGGCTAATAGGCTAGTAGTCAAGGTTGGGAGTGAATGACCGATAGTCAATCTCATAGGAGTGCATCACAGTAGTAGGAGCGTCAAGTAGTCTCAAAGTGAAAGGACTGCTATTTTTCATTCATGAGACTAAGACATCATCATGCCCCCGTTCAGTGAGGACCATATTACTTGGGGGATCGATCAAAGCAGAATACCGAGCTTTCTTTCTATCCGAACTTTCTTCGGGGTGAAAGCTGGAAGCTTTCTCGATAGAGGTACTATTACTCAAATTTGATTTATGAATCGTTTTTCCCTCAGGTGGGGAGTTTCCGTAGTTTAGCTTCAAGAGATTGCCTTAATACCTATAATTGGGCAAAGATCAGACTTAGAGTTCTTCTTTCCTCTATTCCGCATAGGCCGCCTATCTCATCACCCCTGAACTGATCCGAAGGGCAGGAGAACCCAGCGGGTAAGGATGCTTTCAGTAATTTTGAATTTCGACTCCCAATGTCGAAAGAGGCAGTCCAAGCAAGAAAGAAAAGCAGTTCCTTAGAAGTCTCTCGTCAAGGTAGTCGAAGGTCGAGTATGCGTCAGATGTCCTTATGCTTCTAAAGGCGGAAGATCCCTACAATCTCAATAGGAATTCCGGACATGATCACATTTTCTTCGATTTCGAGTACCCTCACGTCATATAAGCTTTTTCGCTGCATTGAAATTAGGGGTCTCTCACATTTCTTTTCTTTCCCGGGCGGTCTGTCTAATAAATACTGTCCTGCCTCAGCTAAGGAACAATGACTACTGACTACTTTGGCTTAAGGCTAGATAAAGACATTGGGTGTAATCGCTCTGGTTCGCTCAGATCCTGCTCTTCATTGAGTTGGCTTCTCCGGAGGATCCTCGCTTTGTCTAGACAGCGGTACAAGCAGTCCCCTCGTTGGAAGACCTTTTTTTGATTTTGATAACCTTGATCTTCATATGAACTAGATCCACTACGCAGACTTTCCGATACAAAAAGAGCCAAATATTTTTGATCTTTATTCTCTAAGGCCAGCGGATCTATATTCTCTGGAAGATCCCACTTATCCATCGGAAGATCATTATGAGAAAATGGGTGGAGAAAAATGAGCAACTACCATTTGCATAGACCAATCCTTGACCTCGATCGACTCGAAAGCCCTTTTTCGCTCTTTCGTCTTGGACATGGAATTGCTTAAAAAGAAGGATTCCGTTCTAACGCGATCTGAGAGGCTTCGTACTGTCGGGCCAGCCGTCTATTACATAATAAAAGTAAGTCCCCCCAAGGGAAAGCACTATTCTTTTAGGAGAATCCGGCTAGCCAATAGAAAGCGCTACTCCTATTAGCCTTAAGCGAGCATTCAGTAAAAGTTAGTATTAACCTTGCCAAGGTTTACTTTTTTGGGGCTAGCTAACCATAGAGAGGAGAGCCCGTTGAGGAATGGGCATCTGAACCGGGCCAAGCTCTTAGAATGAATGACTACTTCGGGACTCTATGACTAACAATCTGTTCGGTAGTATCCGAATGCAAGGAAATTGGTTTTCTAATCTTTTGATGCCCGGGAAACTAACATGTTAGAAGGCTGTGAAAAATTTTGTTAACCTACTTAATTAAATAGAAAAAGAGAATGTGGTGGTACCGCCCAAAATATGGTCAAAGAATCATTCGTAGGTCTCTCCGTCTCGGTTTTAGAGAATCGGAGCAGGCACCAACCAACAAAGAATAGGTTGAATGAACCGGACACAGTACCTCACCCGAAATCCCGCTGCCAAAAAAAAAGGAAAGCACCTGCAGCCTACATCTGAAAAGACGTAGTGCGCGTCTGAGCAAGCGGAGTCTAAAAAGACGTAGCGCGCGTCTGCGCTCTCCTTCCCCTCCCACCGCCCGTAGCCTTTTTGGGGTAGGAACAAGAAGAAATCTTCGCTTCTTTGACTTCTTTCCATAGCAAAAGGAGGAGCAAGCACAGAGGCAAAGAAAGGCCTGGTTCAGAACCCGACACTCTTTCTCTCGCTTGTCAAGGTTGAAGAAAAAGGTCACTCACGGTAAACAGCACCTTCCCCTCCCACCGCCCACCTTCAGGCTTAGAGCTAAAGTTCATGTTTTTTTTTGGAAGGAGGGATGGGCCAAACCAAGGTTCCGACTGACTCCGACTTCATCACCCGGATCTCAAAGTCTTAATTCGAGGCTTCCTAGGCAAAGGGAGAGATTCTTTTATGGACCCTTTTCAGGTCTTGACGAGACCGCAGTTTACCGCCCGGTTGAGTAAATCCAAAACTTGCGTCCAGCTCTTCTAACGGACCAAGGCTTGGTTTAGCTACTCCGTGTGTCATCTGTGTACGTACCGCTTATAAAGCACTCCTTTCTTGTCTTGCAGCTATCTTCTCTTGCTTCTTCTTGTTGAGGTGCGCTACTTTTGAGTTGGGTTAGCTATCTTTTGCATAGTCAAAGAGTTAGCTCTGTAGTTCTGTCTTGCTTGAGTTGCCGCTGCAGCCACGGCACTAAGCTCCTTCGACTGACTTAGCCAGCTTTACTAAGTGTTGAAAACTTAGAAAAGAATTCGAAAGGATTTTCACTCTTTTTCTTCTTCGTTTATGTTTAAGAGTCAGTTGACACACAAGGCAAATTCCCACTTTACTAAAGTTGAACACGTTGCAATCGAGACCATTTGCAAAGTAGGCTTCATCAATCTCTTTGAAT
>Ga0213875_10000226_pt1:25000-57565 | contig 57565 bp, 46 predicted proteins | sample BarmaccomBMRX_R8_FD_160105 | JGI IMG/M metagenome (GOLD analysis project Ga0213875, IMG submission 160105) | Root-associated microbial communities from Barbacenia macrantha in rupestrian grasslands, the National Park of Serra do Cipo, Brazil - RX_R8 | ecosystem: Host-associated >...
AATTTTTTAACCTCTATAGTGTTGTTAGCAGGTGGAGGAAAAAAGTTTGATGTGGAGGGCTGCTGCGACCATAACTGACACCCAATGAAGTCGGATACACTTCTCGAAGATGGAAGTGGAGTGATTTCAGGAGAGATAACCGGGGTAGAAGCCTCCGAGGAACCTGATGAGGGTATTATCGGGAACTCCTCCTCAGCCAAAATCTTTAGAGAAAAAAGGGATTTGGATATGAGAGTTATGGTCCACTAGAAAGGGGTTTTCTCTTTTTGTGGCTTTCTTTTTTTTTTTATTTTCCATTCTCAATTTCTTCTTCTTCTGCTTCGATGCACAGGATCTGCTCATCAGGCTTTAACAAGGCCTTACTAAAAGCTCGTAATCCGGTAATGTTCTGCGGCCAATTCTGACTAATAAGAATTTTTTGTTTTCTGCGTGACATAAGTGATGTCGAACTCTTAGCTGCCATCGAGCAGTCCTTCCTCATAGTGCTGGCTTCTCGAACAGATACTTCAATGGCCTGGACAAAAGCCAGACTTGGTAGGCTAGCATGTAGTGTCTAAGTCTCTGCGTGGCCCAGACAAGCGCAAGGCACGCCTTTTCAAGCGAAGAGTATAACGACTCATAGCCCCAATTGTTGTAAGTGGTAAGGGGACTCAGATAAGAAAAAGTTTTCTATAAGATAAGGCTGACTTCTATTTTAAGGCCGTATCATCCTAATACGCATCCCATCGACGTATCGGCCACCTATAAATATAACTATAAGGCCTTCCCGGCCTTGGTGGGACCTGTACTGGTGGGTTCATCAGGTACCGCTTAATCTTATCCAATGCTCTCTATCTCTCGTTTCCCCCTTGGCTTAGTTGAGAAATCTCATGCCAAAGGTTACGCCTATCCATGGCCGGACCTCTCTTCTCGGCCTTCGTGCCTTCTCTCTTCTCCGGCTTTGAGAATCCAGTTTTTCACTTCTTGCTTTTCTCGCATCTTCCTTTGGTCCTCTCTTTGAGACTCTCGAGACTCTGTCGATTGTTCTGTTTTCTTTGGACCGAGAATCAGGTAAGTTTTCAATACCTCCTGCTATCTATCACCACTTCCTACTGACAATACCAGATTAAATTAAACCAGTTCAATAACAATTTCAGACTGCAAGAAAGCAAGATAGGAGAACGAAAAAATAAGGATCGGTTTGGGATGGGAGCGCCAGGGGGGAGGAAAGTCAGGTTTGCCGCTTGAAGAAGGCAATTGTTGGGCTCAAGCAGTCCCATTGACTAAGAAGGGGCGCATGCTTTGACAAATTCAGCAAAGCCTTACTGGACATAGGATTCAAAAGAAGTGAGGCCGACCATGTCAAGAAAAGGGCAGAAGAGATGTTTTCTTCTTCTACTTTATGTTCATCAAAAGGGGGACCTTGAGCTTCAGTCTAAACTTTGTCTTTGATGTCAAAGACAAGGGTACTAATCAGTCTTTCTTGGGAATAGTGGAGAGGTAGCTCGTTCCAAGTCTGGTATATTCATTTCCCAGAGAAAGTACACCATGGATCTCTTACGAGAGACCGAAGGTAGCAAGGCCCATATCCAGCCCGATTGAGGCAAATCCTTTACGTAATAGGGCTGTGTTCGGATGATGGAACTTGATGATCCGAAAATGTAACAAAGACTGGTTGGAAAGCTCAACTATCTCACTATCACTCGTCCAGATCTAGCATATGCCGTCAGTGTGGTCAGCCAGTTCATGCAGGCCCCTCGCACCTCTAATCTTGATGCCGTGTATAGGATCTTGAGATCCCTCAAGACTTGTCCAGCGCGAGGGATTCTCTACTCTCGGAATGGGCACCCTTGCGTATCAGCCTATTCTGATCCTATTACGAGAAAGGGCCTATTACGTAAAGGCTGGTTCACAATCAGATAGACGTTCTACATCTGGTTATTGCACTGACGTAGGAGGTCACTTAGTTACCTGGAAAAGTCAGAGACAGCCGATAGTACTTAATGAAAGGACGGTCAAGCGTTGAAGCTGAGTATAGAGCTATGGCTCACGCCGCATGTGAACTAATGTGGCTCAAGAATCTCCTAACTGAGATTAGAGTCAAGGTGCAAATGCCTATGGAAATGCATTGTGACAATCAGGTTTTTCAAAGCCTCTAATCCAGTCTTTCATGAGCGCACGAAGCATATTTCAGTGGCCCTATCTTTCATGGTCGGTAAAAGTCTCAGTCCTGCAAAAGATTGTCAGAATATTATTATACCAAAGCGTAAGGTCCCCCCTTGGAAGACCTAAACAGCCAATCCACCCTAACCATTAATGCTTCTTTCGAGGAAGACCTGCCTTACTTCACTAAGTAAGGCACTTCCAAAGAAAGAGCAAGGAGCTAAACCAACGATAACAACAAGCATCTCCAACTATAGATAACCGCATCCAGGGCCCTATTAGTCAGTTTCGGCAGCGAGGAAGGTGGGCGGTGGGAGGGGAAGGAGCAAACGTAGGCCTAAAAGCCGGAGTGCGCTAGTGCTCACGTAGCCTTTTTTGGTAGCAGAAAGATCAACTTGCTGGTGTCCCCTGAATCTAAAATCGACTGCCTTTACTGTGATTTTAGGTAGTACTGGTCTTCCTGGAAAATCAGGTCTCGACTGACAAATAAATGTTTGTCTCGTCGACGGATCAACAAATGTCTCCCTCCATTGGGGTACCCAAAAAAGATAGACCGAGTGGCCCTTGGAGATAATTTGTCCCGAGTTGCACTCTTTACATGCGCAAAGCAGACACAACAATAAATTAGAAGATGTTCATACATACTTAGCCTGACGTCTAAGAAGAATCTCATGTGGGGAGTTTCTTTATCAAACAAGCAGCGGTCATCACTCTCCCCAAAACCAACCTTCTTTCTCTCATAAGGTCTGAAAGAGGTCCTTTCGACTGAGTCCCCTTACGTAAATGACCTTTCATTCTTTGATTGGACGACCCAGAGGAGAATTCTCCATAATTCAGAGAGCAAAAACAAGATCAGAGTTCCTCAAAGACCGAGATAGAACTCGCCATTGAGAGAGCAAAGTTGCCTTCAAGTGAAAGAAGAGAGCGACAGATGAGTCAGGAGCCTCACCCTCAAAAGCATTAGCTGAATCCACTGTCAAAGAATGAAAGGGAAGCCCAACTCTTTTCTTTCATTTCGAGGAGAACTCTTCGAACAAGAGGCATGGAGCTGAGAGTAAACCACTTGTAGAGAAGGATCCTTTTGTAGTGTAGATGAACTGAAACCCAAAGAAGAATTGTCAGTCTGTGACTCTTGATCGACCGGGATCTCGTCCTGACTCTCTGAGGTCTATCCGACTCGGCTCACTTTGTCCCACTCATGACCGATATGACATGTCTTCTTTCACCAGCTCTCCGTAAGATCTCCCCCATCAAGCAAGGGATTCTTTCTCACCATGACTTCATTCCACAACTAAGAGTATAGTTAGACCATGAATGTTCTATGGCCATACTCGCAAGGTTGCGCGAGATCCATGGCGATGGGTTGGGTATGCTGAAATCACTTCGTCCTATGAACATAGCTCTCACAATTCCCGTTCTGAGGTAGGAAACCTATGGATGGCATGATGCCATCCAAGCGGCTTTCAAATGTGACTCAGATCTATGTTCTATCTTCGGACATCCATGATCTTCCGTCCACTTGAGCCCGAAGTCACCACTATGAAGATGAGACGGCTGTGGTCTGGCCGGAACAACAGTCTTCACCAAAGAGAGAACCCGATCGCTTGTGCAAAAGAGAGAGTCCGGCAAAGATGCTATGCGTCACAGTGACGGTGGCTTCATATGACTATCCCAACATCTATGAGAGTGGGTCTTCCTATTACTACTGCTAATCAAGGAGATGCACTGATGAGTCAAATTGGACATACTTCTATTCGTCAGAGAGAGTGGTGAATCAGCGCTGGCAGACAGACCTCGTGGGATCTTCAGTCTGGCGAAGAAGAAGATGATCACCAGGGTTCTTCTGAATGTCAGATCAGCAACAGAATGCTGAATTAGCAACTGATCTAGACAATGACTTGACTCTCTTTCTCGTCCATCGACTTCTCATTTGTTCATCTATCGATGAATCGAAAGTAGGACTAAAAAAAGAAGCAGTCAAGAACAGTTTGGAAAACTCTCAGTCTCCGTAATAGAAGAAAAAGGAAGCGGAGGTAGTAGGTCAGTCAGTTGTAGACCATGAAAGAGCTGTCAGCGGTGATGGTGAAAGGACTGTGGACCAGAAAGAAGCACTTTAAGCTCTACGGGCGGGACCCTCACACCCAAAGGACACTTCCCACGCTTAACTGCATTCCACATCTGTTGTTGGCTAGTAAGACATAGAATCTCTTGATTCGGGGTAAACCGGAACCATTGACTAGTAAGAATCGGGATCTCTTCTTTCTTCGGATGAGACTTCTCCTTCCCCAGCGCTCGAGGCAAGCAAGGACTTTTCCCTCCTTCGCTTCCACTCTATCTTTCCCTTCGCTCATCTTTCTCTCAGGGCACTCCATCAATCCCTCGACTTGGGCTATGAACTCAACTCGGGCTTGATTATCGATCGATATAGCGCACGGAAAGGGCCATAGAATCCATTTACCTCGTAGCGGCATGACCCAGGGTAGCTGGGACTTCTTCCTTACCCCATCACCCACGGCCCGGTAACAAGAAGCGCTTTAGCCTCTCAAGCCTTTCGTGCAGGATCATTTGGCATAGGCAGCGAGCCCCTACTAGGGCTGATGGTTGGCTCGGAGTACCCCATAGTTGATTGTCAAAGATTCTTTCTTTACTTCTCATTCTTATGCTTTGTCGGTATGACCACTGGACTTGCCCGGCGCCGCCCTTTTTGATGATAGACCTTGTGGTCTCCGTACCATTGATATATATATGTATACTAAAATCTTCCGACCTGACTAAAGCGCTTCGCTCGTTCGGCTAGGAAAAGGATGATCCAGTCAGTTCGGTCCACGCGGAAATGAGCTTTCGTTTTTCCTTTTCCGGGGCCCCGCTTGCAGGGTATCTGCTCTTTGCTCGCTTCCTACACCCAGAGCTACTCGCTGCGCTATCGCTCTGTTCACTCCCTCTGGGGTCGGTCATTGAAGGAAAACTATCGATATAAGCATGAGAAAGAGCAAATTCAAGCGCAAGCGCCTTGAATAGTTTACAAGTTGCGAGAAAAAAAAAGCATTATCAACAGCAAATGCCATACACCTGTAATTAACCGCAGAGCCCAAAACCATGAAGAGGTCGAGTCAGAGGTAAGGGTTGAAGGCTAATAAGCTTCTCAACTCTGCAATTCTAAGGCCATTGTTCTGGACAGAAATCTACATGTTATGCACCCGCAGCATACATTAAAGTGAAAAGTGGCGATTTGAAGCTTGAGAGACTGGCAATGAAAGAATGCATGGAATTTTACTGAAGCAGGAATAGTTCCTTTAGGTCTTCTCCTGTATAGTGAGTCTAGTGCTTCGCTTGATGGAAGCACTAGGGGAAGGTCTTCTTAGTATTACTCCCTTCTCATCGTTAACCGAAGACAGGGTATATTTTTTCTTGGAGAAAGGCTTGTTTTTCGTAGAATGACATTGACGTTCGTCACTCCTTTTGTAATCAAAGTATAGTTCCCCCCGCATACCAAGCCCCATCGCTATAGCAGCTGACGCCCTTGTCTCGTACTAATGCCTTATTGTGCTGTGCACTCGTCGCCTTCTATACCTAGTTAGCAAGCACAGGGAAAAAAAGGATCCGTGTTGGCGCACTAGCAAATGCCAAATGACCTTATTTTCCCTTCACCCCAACTTTCATCCGGTGATCAGAAATCGTCACCCTTCAGAGAGAGGAGGGCTTGTGGTGAGAGGAAGAAAATTATTTAAGGGCCCCGGGTTCCAAATCTACTGCGGGATCTATGCCCCTGGACTAACATCTGTATCTCGATCCGTATCTATGACTGGCTTGGGGTATGTATCCGCTCCCAGGTCACCAACGCCAAGTATCGATCCGGATCCGAGGATCTGGGACGCTGCTGGACCGGAACAGGTCGCAACAATGGATATGTATCTGTACGAGGACCGAAGACTCATAAGGACTTTTAACTACTACGGCCGGATGCGGTCTTGATCCCGTTCTACCCCCACCTCTATCGCTTTCGCTTTCGCTCTCAGCCCTGCTCGGCTCCGCTTACAGGTGCTGATCCTTAGCCAGTGCTGCTCCTAGGTATAGATATGCTATCGGATTGATCTGCTGCTGTTTTGTCCTCAGGTTCTATTCAATCAACCAGGGCTTGCGTGCGGGAGCAGGATTCGCTTTCCGAGAAGGGTGAGCCTTAGAACTTAAATTACCCATCCCCCTGATGGGATTTTATTCGAGTGAGGCTTTATCGTCCCTTCGGTCAGTGACTCTTGCCTTTAGTAGGAATAGCCATGCTATGGTCAGTTCCTCCCGTTCGGGACTTATTGTATGGGCAGTGTTTCGGGAAGTTTTTCATCGGGTTAAGAAGTGAAGAAAAGATTAGGTATTCCTGTCCTTGAGGAACTGGCTTGGTTTCCGGGTCCTGTCAGTGGTCAAGAAAGCGGGAGCAAAGGGTAACCGAACCCTGCAATGATTATAAGAGCCCAAGCGAGTCTTCATTAACCTTCCTCGCCTCGGGAAAGGAACTAATACCAGTCTCGATCTCCTCTAGGGCCAAATAGAAGTCAATTAGTCCTTCTCTCCCGCATTCCGTCTCTGACTCTTTTACCTTCGAACCCGATTTCACTAGTCGATAGGTTCCTTCTTACCTTTTAAATGAACTGCTTAGGCCGAGTGATGGCATTAGTATGTTTTGTTTTGCCTGCAAAGGTATAAGAAGAAGTAAGGAAAGCCTGACGGGCTTGGCTTTCCCGGGATCTCCCCTTGGCTTACTGGATTTCCTGCTTGACTTGACTTCTTTACCGAATTACCGGATTGCTAGCACAGGAAAGAGGGAGAGAAGGAGAAAGAGTGTAATCAATTTCAAACCCCGGATTCCCCGCAACAAGCTTTAAACCGAATTCCTTCCTTACTGCAGTAGCTGTAGTAGTAGCAGTAGGAATAGTCGCCAAATAGACTGAATTAGTCTTAGTAGTCTTAGTGCCGTAGTAGGATTACCTTCGTCACCTTCCCTTTGTCCCTTAACTGCTGACAGCAAGCATTCCTGGGGCAAGTAATCTGCCAAAGAATAGAAAAGAGAAGTTGCATCCTAATCCGCTCCTGATGGAAGGTGCAGATGAAATAAATCATCAGCTGTGGGAATAACCGCTTCAAGTCTTTTTGAAGTTTCAGAAGAATGGGTTCTTACAGAATAGGTTGTGCTAGAATTAGATCTAACCGTATCCGGTGTTTCGGAAGAGAATAAGCTCTTTTGTTATAGTTCAGAAGAAAGATTTGCTAACTGTGAAATCATCTGTAAGAAAGGTAACTGCTTTCGTAGCAGCTCAACCAGTAGCCGGTGTAAGCAATTGAATCAGAATAAGAGTTAGCAGGGCTAGGGCCTGTCATCCCTCCCCTTGGGCGGCCTAGCTGTTGGAAAAATCAGAGCTGTGAACGTAGGAACTGTTGGAAATAACCGTTGGTAGAGTTCTTGTTTCCGGTGTAGATGTTATCAACTCGGTAAGGCGAAGAGCAACGAAAACCCCCGGGAAAATTCAATTTGTCTGATTTCAATGTCCGTCTATGGGCAGAAAAGTCAGTTATGCCAAAAAGACGGGGAAAATGAAACTGGGACCGATTGAAATTGCCATTATGAAGGGAAATTGGCTGAATTTGACCTAAATTCCCGAGAAAATGAAAACTTAGACAATGAAAATGTCCGTCACCGAGTGGAATCGGATTGATGGACAGAGAATGGCATTGATGGCATAGAAGAAGCTCCTGGTGGTTCAGTCAGGTAATCAGTAACCCTTGCTCGAGTTTGGGTAATTGTTCAATCATCCACTGCTCTCGTAACCCTTGCTTGGCTCTCTCCTGTTGATTATGCCTGATCTGATGGAGGAAGAACCGCTCTTAGAAATGTGAACGTAACCTTCGCTATTTCATCTCCGGCTATTGAGCCAAGTGGGAGAACTGATTGCACAATTGAAAGAATAGGCTCTGGGACGGGAGGAATTCTACATAAATAGTCGCGGCCTTCTTTTATTGACTATTTTCATCTTTCTCTGAGTTGGCTGTAGCATTGAAAACTCTTTCACTCTCTTCTTTACGAGGTTGGTGAAAAAGCTGAGGATTTGGTTCTCATTCCGCTGAAAGGAAGAACAGCCAAGTATATTGTTATTAAGGAGAAGAATCTTGTGATGAATGTGGAAAGGTTCTTTTTCTCCCCAGTGCAGTAGAACGGTTGATGTAATGAATCTTTCTGTCCCTGCTGTCAGTCATTCCGGGCAAGAAAGTAGGACGGTAGCTGTCCTTTACCGGTCAAACTCTTGAAAGCAAGCAAGCCTGTCCCAAGCCGGTCTGTTCACAAATCGGATGTGCACATTCATCTTCGGTGCTCTCTTTGACCGAGAAGAAAAAGTTCTTTCAGAAGTAGCAGAATCCGTCAGCTTGCCACAGAACTCATCCAGAAGGAGTATGCAGTTGACTACGGAGATAGAAAGAAGAGGATGGGAAGATGAATCAATATTAAAGAAAGAACGTCAGAATCGGATCTTAGATAGTGCACGAATGAATGCATAGTGAAAGTCGGGGTAATATCTGCTTTCCTGCCCCTAGGTCCTAGGTTGCAAGTCTGCTGCTCTGGATGCTCGCTGCAAGAAGGAGGTAAAGTTGATGTTCTCTTTGTCTTTTATCCTTCTTTTGTTTTCGTATGGAACCCATTGTGGCTTTTCTCATTCTGTAGGACGATGATGACGCGGAATACTACGCTTTGGAGGCCGAGATCGCAGCGGAGAAGGAGGATCTGGCGGAAGCCAGAGGAGGTATGTGTATGGCGGCACTCTTTAAGACTGGACGATCTTTTTGAAAATGGTACTAACTGTTTAATTGCTGATCGATCGCCCTTGGACTGTTCTGCTTTGGTGCAAACTCCTGCTGAATGGCGAAGGAACTATGCGCTTGACACTGAAACCTATATGCGTCATACGTATGGTATCCCCTGCGGCGAGGGCTTCTTTTATTCTCCTTTTTACGTAAATACTGCCTCTCCTGCTGATCTTGCAGCTGATGCCGCATGGCTGCTGATTCTTCAGATAGTCTTCATCAACATCCTTCATCCCCTGGGAAAGTATACGTCTCTTGGGATGTAGTCTTTGATGAAGCCTCGTCTTGGTGGTCGAAAGATGACAGACACTGTACTGCCAGATTCTCAGGAGCGTTTAGGCGAGGTTCATCTTCAAATGCAGTTTTAGGAGACTCAACTGAGGTCTTCGAGGTGTCGTGAACGATCTTTGGTCTTTACTACTAGGTCATCCACGTAACATTCAACGAAATCGTGCAAGAGGTCATTGAATATGACCGTCATCGCACGTTGAGTTGTAGCACCTGCGTTCTTCAGACCAAAAGGCATCACCTTGTAGCAGAAGGTGCCTTTGGGAGTACGAAAGGACCTTTCCTTATCCTCCGGGCCATCTGTCTTTTATTATAGCCAGAGTACTCGTCAATGCCTCATGGCCAGTCGTAGCATCAATGAGAAGCTCCGTGATCGGCAACGGGAACTAATCTATAGGGCATGCATCCGATCGTTTATCTTTCGAAAGTCGATGCACACCCGAACTTGGCCATCCTTCTTCTTCACCGGAACGATGTTAGCCAACCATTAAAGATATTTCACTTTTCTTATTAATCTTCAACATCCGGCTGCTATCAACTTGTCGACTGCGGCTTCCAGGGAGAAGTTCTGGGCGAAAGCGAGGCTGCGCTTGCTTCACCGGCTTCTTTTCTTTGTCTACTGCCAGCCTGTGGACTACCAGGCATCTCCTTAAAATGAAATGGAAGAAATCGCGAGATTCGCGTCAAATTTCATGTACACTTCCCGCTCTTCAGCAGGCATGTTTGCGCTGATGAAAGTCGGTCGCCGATCTTCCTCCGTCCCAAGGTGAACCTTTTTGAGATCATCAACTGTAGCTTGTCCACCTTCCTCGAATTGAGGAGGAGCAGGTTGGACTTCCGCCACCTCTTGAGAAGTGCCCTCACAATCCGAGTTTTTCTTTCTTCCTGCGGGATTTCTACAACCGATACCATATTTACCGAGGCCATAGCGGCACTTTCAAGGGCTCTGCTTTTCATGGTTTCCGAGTGGGGGGTGGCGCCTGAAGCCTAATCTACTTAGATGTATTCCCACGATGATCACTGATGCTGAAAATCTCTCCCAGGTTTCCACGCCATAACGAGAGGAAATCCATGATGCGGTGAAAATAGAGCCTGGTTAGAGTGCCTCCCCTATCCTTTAAATTGATGGATTCCCAGGTCTTTTTGACTCTAACTGTTGGAAGATTATTGAAGCTGGTCAGGGCGGTTCACAATTTCTTTGCTGAAGGCGCTGTTAAGCCCTCAGTTTGAATTCCAATTTCATTGCCCTCGTCCTTCACTTCCCCCTTCTTTCCTCAACCGTCTACAATAGAATGAAGATAATCTCATGGAATTGCCGAGGAGCTGCTAAGCGCGATGCCCGGCTCCGAATTTATGATCTTATCACCTCCTTCCATTTTTCTTTTCTTAGAAACGCAGACAAATGACCGTAAGTCCTACTCCGTTTTACGCAGGCTAGGGAAGCAATAGAAGGGCGCCTTTTACCTTGGGACTGGTCATGCTGGAGGGAGAATTTTGGCCTGGAGGTCAGATGAGGTAACTGTTTCTATTGTTAGTAGCTCTCCGCAAGGCATACATGCTGTTGTCACCCCTTCTGGTAAGAATTCTTGGCTCCTCTCTGTCATTTATGCGTCTACGTTGCCTCTTAATATAAATAGGTATTGGCATGAGTTGAGTTGTCTTCCTATTGATAAGCTCCCATGGTTGGTCATGGGGGACTTTAACTGTATTATTAACCCGGATCGAAAACCTCACAAACTCCATTAGTTAGAGATTTGATTTCAAAGCATGCTTTGATTTACCTTGGCTTTATTGGCCCTGCTCACACTTGGTGTTGTAATAATCGTTCTGGTAATGGGCGAGTTCTGGTTCGACTTGACCGGGCGTTTGCCACGGCCGAGTGGATTTGTCTGTACTCTAGCACTAAGGTTAATCATCTTTCTAGGCTTGCCTCCGATCATGTTCCTATCCTTCTCACCACTGATCATGCCTAATCGCACCAAGAATTTCAGGTTTGAACACTTTTGGTTTGAATATGCTGATACTTTAAATATTGTCAAAAGTAGCTTGAATTGTACCCCTCACCGTCAACTTATGGATATTCCTACCCAACTTCAGAACGTTACTCGTAACTTCTCTTCTTGGAAGAAGAATGTCCTTGGCAGGTTGGAGGATAACCTCAAAGAGGTCAAGAGAAAATTTGATCGCCTTGAGCTCGCTGATTCTAATGGCAGCATCTCGGAGGCTGAAATTGTTGAGCTCGGGATTTTGTATAAGCGTCACTCTGCTCTCCTTCGCCAAATTTGCACCAACCAAGTCTTAATTAAAATTGATTAAGGATGGTGACCTTAATACTTCTCTTTTGAACCCTTCTACCATTATTAGACGTAGGCGTAACACTATCCATACTCTCTCTCTGTCGGATGGGTCCGTTTTCATGTTCCAATTGAAGACTTTCTTCCATTGTTGATCAAAGTACGAACGAGCTGGTTCTATTATATACTTTTTTGAAATGAGAAAGATCGTCCGACACTGAGACGTAACAGTGACATAAGTTAGAATAAGAAAGAGAAGAGGCTGAAGGATGTCTTCGTCTGCTTGGCTGCTTTCTCCGGTGCCAGCTCTGAAATCGGAGGTATCTGTACCGGCTTGCTCGCCTTCCTTCCAAGGACCAAACTGTCCAAGAATTAGTCTCCAGTACTTACTGCTTGCCGTATTGCCTAAGGGCCTACTCTATTCCTCACCAGACAGATAGTGGCTGAACGTGCCATAAGGAAGTTCAAACTACGGGACTTCAACTGACAGTCTTCGGTACTGCTGATACTGATACCATTGGCGGTGGTCGAGCCTACAACTAAAGAACTAAGGGCACCAGAGGATGAAAAGAGCTAGTACCCTTTCCAGCCTTTGCCGTTCAGTTAGCCAGTAGCTAGGGCACCACAGAACAGAGATAAGAGGGACCCAGAAGTCACTGATTCAGCAAGTCTGCAAGTGACAATGTGCAGTTCAAAAGGCAAATGATTCTTTGCCGGTCGAGAACAAGATTGATGATTTACTTATCAACTAGCTTCACATTACATTGTCTTTGAAAGATCGAAAAAGCAAGAAGGATTCTATTGACTGACGACTGATCGTCGGGTTAGCCCACTTGCTGCTCTTGTTTTTGGCCTTTAATTCGATCTATGTCTTCCTTCATGCACGGAGATCAACTCCACAAGAACTGTCCAGTCAAGATCAAAACCCGGTCTGGAGCTTCCTTGAGTCCTCGGCAATAGATCAATCGTATTTTGGGGGAATTCATTGACAGTCGGAAGCGGTTTAGAATGAATGAATTGAATGGGGAAAACAAAGAGCCCTTACCCTTAGGGCACAATCTTCGCAGAACTCAGACCAAGAAGTCAGGGCACCCTCTCGTGAGAGCCTATAGCTCAATGACTTATGGAGAGTAGCGTCTCGCGCGGTCCAATGGAAAGGGAAAAAAAAGCCCCATAGTTCACTGCTTGAGCACGTGGAGGTTATTCATTTTATCGATTGTTCAATGCAGACTTAGTGGCAAGGACCGACTTATTGAAAGCGGACCCTTTCCCACCACCCCGACTAGCCTAGCCTTGCGAACTCTTCGGCTAACCGCTTGATGTGTTTTCTTTATGGTCTGGAAAAAGCACTAAACTCAAGGACTTTGCCACGAGAAGAGCCCTACTTGTCGGCTCGCCCTTAGAGAGGAAAGGAAGTCCATCCGTTCAGAAGGTCACCTCTCTCTTTGCTTGACGCTGACATCGCAGGCTGAATACTCAGGAAGAAAGAAGAGTGCTGCTCTGGTCTTTCGCTCTTTCCTTCGTCAATTAGAGATCTGAAGATTCAGTCGTTCCGTTGATCACGTCCATTAAGCCAGACAAGCATGATTCAAAGATCATCCTATCCGCCCGGAGAGAAACCGAGGAGAGATTGAGAGCTCCAACCGGGATCTTCGACTCACTACTCTTTGTTTTCCTTTGAACCAGGGTCTGAACGTATCCCGCATGTCCGTCTTCTTGGCATGAACCTTTCTTCAAGTCCTGGGGTCTTGTCTTGCCAGGCAACTTAACCTCTTCTATTTGTCTACTTTCTTAGGTTGGTTTGGCTTCCTCTCTTTTCTTTCGTCAAAGAAGAAGGATGAGAATGAGCGTACGTCTCTGTCTTTCTGACTCGTGGAAATGGACTGATGCTATGCCTCAAAGTCAGTGCTAGCTATATGCTTAACACAAGGCGGCATTGTGAGGTAGTTTTCGGGTAGCTGGTCGGAAGACAAAGAGTGTCCTAGCTAAAGTTGTCTCGCCGCTTCACTTCAGCTTCCATTCAAAGATTCGATCGTGACAATCTCCATTTTCGTATCTCAATAGAAATAACCTCAATGAGAATCGCTTTCAGATCAGAGTGGCATTGGATCGGAATAGTGGCAGCTGCCCTTATGAAGCCGGTCTTTCTACTGTGATGAAAGTTTGATTCATAGCTCAGCCAAGTTCGTCTATGTATGGCTAGCCCCCAGTTGTCATCATCGCGTAAGGAGTTGTGGAAGGACGAGTGGGGTTCGAATCCACTTCTAAGCGGGCTTTTGGTCCAAAGGCCGAGAGCTCGCCGCAGATCTTCTTTCATTTTCTTTCGTCAACAATTTCCCTCTATCATCCTATTTACTTTGAATTTATGAAATTTCAATCAACTTAGCATGGTAGCTAAAAATCTTAGGAGACTGATTTTTGTATCTCGCTTGGCTCTGGAATTTGGCAGACCCTTCATGGAACAACTATCGAGATTATTCGGACCATCTTTCCAAGTATCATCCCGATGTTCATTGCTAAACCATCCTTTGCTCTGAAAGCCGAATGCTCGGGCCGCGGGACTGCCTCCGGCTCAGGGCAACCTTCCACGCAAGGAGAAGGAGCAGCTTCTGGCTCAGGGCGGCAAATAATCCAGGCTGAAGCCCCGGGGGACAGCTGGAAGGAGAACTCGTCGTCCATTGATGCTCTCCTCGCGTCGTCCGACGAAGAAGTCAGCCAGGCTTGGTCTCTGCCCGGGAAATAGCGCCGCCTCGGCCTAATTCCGAGAATCTAAACTCGTCTCAGGTCCGTGAACTGAGAAATATGGCTTCTTCTAAATTGATAGAAAAAGTCAATTCTCATCCTGAGATCCTGGTCGATCACTCTCCAGAGTCCATTCTTTCCTTTCTAAAAGAAGCCCTACTCCAGAGAAATCCAGGACGGTCGACGTGGCCGAAATCTAATTTTTGACAGTTGATCTGTTTTCTTTCATTCGATTTTCATTGGCTCATCAAGGAGATGATTAAGGCCTGATTCCCTGGCCGGCCTCGAACAATTTGACATTCCATAAGTAACTCTGTGATTTCTAAGACGGGGGAAATGAAAGCAGAATTCGTTATCTCTCCTCCCTCCCACATGTTCAATCTTTTTTTAGCGGTTTCCCCAGAGATCTTTATCATTAACGCAACCTTCATTTTGCTCATTCATGGAGTTGTATTTAGTACCTCTAAGAAAGATGATTATCCACCCTTAGTCAGTAATGTGGGTTGGCTTGGATTACTTAGTGTTGCGCGCCTAGGAGGGCAGCGCGCTTGGGGATGCGGAGGAGCTATTCTCGCCCAGCTCCCTAACCTAATGCGGCCGGACCGCAGGGAACCGTAGCATGGGGGGACGTCCTAATCCTTTTGCCGCCGCAAGGCTGGCTAATCGTACGCAGCAGGAGCAAGGGAACTCCCCTGGTTCTGGAAGGCACATGAGTCCGAACGCTATGTTGAATGTGCGACCGACACCACGTAGGTATCTGTGCAGGTGAGGCGTCGGTCGGTCCTAGAAACGGCGGCAGCGGCGCGAGGAGTTAACGACCGGACGTGCTGCAACCTAGGGATCACCAGGCAGCTCTTTCGCTCTATAGGGATATCGGGGGGGCATAGCACAATTCTTCTTGGAGGAGGGTTGATTTGCCCAGGTGACTGATCCTGCCATAATGTACTCCTGCCTATTCTATTGCACCGGCAACCGAAGTCGAAGATACATAGACGATCTTCATGCGTGAAGGGACGGGAGGAAAGAAAGGGCGGTAGATGATAATGAGAAAGGGCTAGCGTCTGGACGGGCGGGCTGAATGGATGAGCGAAAGGTGCCATGGAGTGGACCCGAGTATAATGTTAGACAACTAAATGCACCTCGAGGTGCAGCCGAGGAACTGAGGGACCTTCTCGAGCACAGGATAGGCAATTGAGAGATAGAGTTAGCCTATTCGTTATGGTACGGACCGAGTCAGTTTTCTCCGGCGCATATTAGCTTAGCTGCGCTCAATAGGCCCTGGTTGGTTTGGCTTCCTCTCTTAGGCCACTTTCCTTACCTTACCCCCGCAACACTCCCACTCCAAGCTAGGCCTGCTGAGCAAGATGCTCCTCTTCAGCAAACTACGTCTGAAAAGACTAGGTGCGCGTCTGAGCAAACTAGGTCTAAAAAGACTACGCGCGCTAGGGAGCAAACGGAAAAAGACTACGGGCGCTGACGCGCGCGTAGTCTTTTTAGAGGTCCTCCGTTTGCTTTTTTAGCGCACTCCGCTTGCTCCTCCGTTTGCTCCTTCCCCGACGGACCAAGGGCCCTCCGCCTCAAATTGACCCGGAAGAGAAAGACTGATCGCTAGGCCAATTGATCGAGTAAAGCTCCCAAGACAAGGGCCCCTTGGGAAGGGGACATGATCAATAGAATCTGGCTGGATCCGGGCTGGGATAGTGGCGCCCATTCCTAACTAGTTCCGAAAAGGTTCGCTCATGCTGGAGCGAGCATCCCACTTAGTGATCGGTCCGCTAGTTCACGCAAATCCGAAGAAGTTATCACGGACGAGCCACATGCAGGGAAACTTGCACGTGTGGTTCTGGCCGGGCTTTCCTTCGGTATCTAATAACCTTGCTTCTGCTCGCCGCTGGCGCACCTCTCCTAACTATTGCCCATTTATTCCGGAATCATCTTTTTAGGAGGGACAATTTTACATTTTTCTGCCAAATCCTTCCATTATTAAGTACGGCTGGTACCATTTCGATGTGTTTCGATTCTTCCGAACAAGAGAGGTTTGATGCTTTTGAATCCATTGTATTAATTCCACTTCCTACTCGCAGTATGCTCTTAATGATCCCGGCTCATGATTCAATTGCCATGTATTTAGCCATTGAGCCTCAAAGTTTATGTTTTTATGTGATGGCAGCATCAAAAAGAAAGTCTGAATTTTCCACGGAAGCCGGCTCGAAATATTTGATCTTAGGTGCATTTCCCTCTGGAATATTATTGTTCGGGTGCGACCGGACTACTACCGATCAATTTATTGAAACTTCTTTTTTCCTCTATCTAGGGCAATCGATCTACTTCCCCATAGCCGATCGGCTCTGTCTCGATCTCCTACGTGCGAAAGATGCGGGAGAGGGAAGGGGATTCCCCTTGGTCTAATTCCACGACGGAGAGTCGGCGTGGCGTAAAGTGAAGATTGGGGGGAGTAGAGCGAAATCCCCGTCTGGGGTATTCCGAAGGTGTAACCTAGGCAACGAAAAAGGGGCCCGATACTTCAACTAGAGGAGCGACCCGTTGGTTCACCAAACCCCGACCCAGCCTCACACCTTCTCCAGGTCCGAAGGGATCCAGTGCCCAACTACCGACTCCTCCCGGAATTGCGTTATCGGAGCCGAGCCAGGAATAGCCGTTAGTGGACACCTACCACACTTTTCACCGGTTAGAGAGGCCCTCTTTAATACATTAAGAAAATATGTTCACAGGGGCCAGAAAGACTCGGTCATAGGAACTTAGACCACCTACGCGCTGGTAAACGAAAACCACCTCGACCGGATCTACCGAACGAATCAGGCCGCCCCGTCGAAAGAATTAACACGCCACCAGCTTTGCCCCCCAAGGGGGAGATCCGCAGCTTACTGCTCACGGAAACATCCTATCCTACCTTATTGTTCGTCCGCCTATCTTTTACCTTCTATTCAGAAAATTTTTTGCTTTGCCCTGCAGTTATGGTCTTGGCTAAAAAAGGGGAAGAGATATCCAGACTTTGAAATGATGCTAAAGTGATGGAGGATGAAGTTATTGAACTGATAGCACAACTGGAGATTCTTCAAACCAAGATCAGAATAAAGGAACAAAGGCTGATGGAGATGAACATAGTCAAAGAAATAGAATTGGCACAGGAGAAGGAGATTGAAGTCCCCATTCCTCCTCATCAAAAACTCCAACTGGAGCAACCCTCCTTTACCCTCTCTCCAGTCATGGTTGACTTTATGGCATATGTCTGAATTTCCGCATCCGTATTAGTGTATTTTTTTTTTTAAAGAAAAGACTAAAACAAAACGTAACACCAGAGGTTTCACATTTATTATACTTTATTTAGGGGACATAAATTATACGTAATATATGAGAGGCTAATCACTAAAGTTAGTATACTAGCGTAGCTCTTTATTTTCTGTAGCAGCTCCTCAGTGAATCTGTCGTACTCTATCGCTTCCTTTCTTTCCTCTTTCTGACTTCCGAGTTGGTGAGTCACTAGCTAGTGTTGTCGCTTTATCCGTGGTGGTCTTTCTCAATTGGTCTTGCCTTATTGCTGCTTGCTGACTTATTTCATTTTTTTGTGATAAGGAAAGACGTTCCGCTCGGGCCTCTCTTTTGAGAGTCCCTTTTCTCCACTAGCTTGATGGCACCCAGGGAATTCCCAAGAGGTGTTGTTCCTTTATTCATTCTAAAAAAAGGAGGAAGAAAGTCACAACCGTCGAGTCCTTCCTTACTTTTAGTCTGAAGGTCGCTTGGCTCACGGCTTCTGATAGGGAATGAGACTGACGCTCTTTTCCCTGGGCTAGGATCGGCTACTGTTGGGATCGGTCCGGCAGGAAGGAAAGCTAATCCATCGGCTGAGAAAGAAGGTTTTTCCACGTACTGAAAAACTGTTGAAGCATTGAAATGCAGTCATGTGTCAACGCCTTTATCCATTAAATAATATCGGATTCTTTACTGAAATCGAATAGATTTTTTTTGCCAGTCATGTCTCGATGCGTTAGATGAGATGCAGCTTCGGCCTCTCCTCTCGATATCTGTTCTCTAGCCGAGGGAGTCTATCCGGACTCGACTCGAAGATGGAATAACTACCGGCTATTCTATATATCTCCTCTTTCCGGTTCTTCGAGAGTTATAGGCGACTCTACCAATCTGGGGCCGGATAGTCTGTTTTTCAACTTGTTCTATACTTGCTAATAAAATATAGTGAAGTGCACCCTACCTCTAGTGTTTTCTTCACTGCCTCCTTCGCTCCTCGAGAAAGAAAGAAATTTATTTGTTGAGGACTAGCTATGCTAAATTAAGTAAAGAAAGGTTGCCTAACTATATCCGATACTGGTGAATGAGAATTCCGTCCGACCGATTGAAAGGCTGGACTTGCTTGAAACAACTAGCTCTACTTCTTTTAAAAAGTTTCTTTCAAACCTTTTCCGAACGGTTTTCGTTACGACTTCCGCTAGCACCTGACTCGCCCGGCAATACTGACTTGAACCGGCTCCCACTTTGATTGAGTTGTACTGGCTCTGGCACTGGTTCCGGTACTGGTTAAAATAGAAAGAACAGTTCCAGTGAAAGCGTACGATCAGAGAGAAAAGACAGGTTAGTTCAGTGAAAGTTTGCAAAGTCAATCTCTTTCCGGGTCGTCCGGGTGGTCAGGGGAACTGGCAAGTGGGAAAGCTTTCAGAGAGAGGGGGGAAGTGATTGATTAGTGAATGCTCAAGTACAGGCGGAGTTAGCAAAGGAAGAGGTACAACATAAGCAAGTCAGCGGGTCACAAGGAAGTCGGATTCCAATCACAGTGAGTCAAGCCGGTTTCAAGCAAAGTCAAGGAGCCATTCTCAAGTAGGCCGCTTTCAGTCCTCTCATTGGTAGTGGGAGTGCGGGGGCAAGTTTTTGGGTGAACGACTGGGATGGTTAGATAGTTTCTGGCTTTCAAGGCATTCTTAAGCCCGGGATGGAAGAAAGCCAAGCTGCGGTTAGAAAGAAAAAGAATCGTCCGCTCTCCTAGCTCTAGAATTAGGTTACTGAGGAGGGAGTCTGTCTACTAGATAATTTAGTAAGAGCTCTCAGATCTCCCTTTGGCTTTGGTTCAATAGAGCCAGATCCCTTAGCTCCGGCCAACCTCAATCAAGCCATATAAGCCACCGGCTATTTAGTCCAGGAAGAAAGGTAGGAATTTCATCTAGTTTTTCCATCGAACTAAGGCAGGTAAGGAAGTTTGGGGTTGAAGAATGGTGACAGGAACACTCCAGTTTTTCACGCTTCTATGGCAGGGAAGGAGCCCCTACTAGCTAATATCTGCTGGTCACGGGTCGAATTAGAGGGAAGCTGAAATCCTACCTTTGATTTCTGCGCAAATCTGGTAAAAAAGCTCCCTTGCGATCAGAATGTTGCGATGCTTAAGACATGCAATTGGAAGTCTCTTATTGGAGAGAATCTAGGCTTAGATAAGTGATGGGACACGTGGCCATCTTTTCTTTTTCATAAAGATGGTAATCTTTCTTTTTTTTTTTAAGAAATTAAATAAGTGAAACAAGGTCCCCAACGAAGTTCTTCTGGACTACCGAAGTCGGTCACTCATCGGAAAAGTCTTACCCGCTCTCGGACTCTCTCTAACAATCTGTATGGGGCAACTCCGTGGTCAGGTATCACACCTTCCTTTCTCTTCTGACGCTTTGATCTTCGGTCATTGGCGACAGGTCTCCTAGTGTGGCATGGATCCTCCCTGTCTACTGGTGGTTGCGTATATACATATAGAAAGGAAGCCAAAACCTATGGGCCGAGATATGAGAACCCCCTTGTCTAATTGACTTCTGGCCTTGATTGAACCTAAAAGAGATCCTCCCTTGGGATCCCGTTTTTACGCGCCTAACTATTCGTCTTTCAAGGATTGTCTTCCGTTTTTGGTCTTCGGTCTGTGTATGATCAAGCGCGCTGGCTCTGGTTAGGCAAGTCAGCAGGTTCCGGAATCGGAGCTGTAGTAAGTAGAAGGAGTCAAAGGAGCTGGTCTTGTCAGAGCCTGAATCTTTTCCTATAGTCGAGTTCGTACCTGTGGTCTTGCCTTTGCGTCGGCTGAATGGTTGAATAAAGTTCTTTCTTTTCCTTTCAGTTGCCATTTCAATGCTCGCCTATTCTGCTCTTTGTCGATTGCTTGGTTTTGTATGCCGGTTGTGCCTAGCTGACAGGCAGGTACAGGACGAAAGTAGAGGATAGGGACGGGAAATCAAGGTATAGGTGCGGGTGATACGAACGAAAGGGCTTTAAAGGAAGAATATGAAAGTCGAGGGGCCGGTGAAGAAAGCGATGGAAGGAAGAAGGTCCTGAGTAAACTCACGTGGCAAGCTCCTTCCTAATAAGGTTACTAGACCAGCACCCTCAGCTGCGCGAGTTTGATAGTAGGGAAGGAGACAGACCAGACGATAGGCACAAAAGAATAAGAGGACAAAGCCATGAAATCAGACCCATGAACTGGCACCTCTTCACCCCCTACTCTTTGAAGCCTCAACAACCCAACCTACAATTACTACCAAAAAACTTTCTATTGAAGGAGGCCAGCGGAGCTCAAAAAGAAGGCGACCGCGACGCAAGCAGATGAGTTGGCAGAAGTGCTAGGAGAACCGATCCTACTAACCGCAGCCTTCGAAGCAATCAGCTCCGAGCGGACTCACCCCCCCTTCCTGAAAAAGTGTCAATCCAGAAGGGAACCCGCCCCAACATTGTATCCCCGCCCGAGACAAAAGAGTCATTACTTGGATAGCGGAGGATCAAGAAAGGCCGCTATTCTCACGGATTCTGCAAACGGCCGGAGTCGGAAGGGTGACTCGCACGCACTCGTCTAAGGCTGCTCAGAAGGGAGGGCTGAAGATACTTATGCACGCACTAGATGGCAAAACCTAACATAGACAGAGATGGAGCTGAATGAGTGAGAAGGACTCAACAATTGGGAACAGGGGCTAACATATATATACATGAAGCGGGGGCTTGGCTTAGGAAGCCGTCACTCGGCCTCTGACTAACCAGGAGGCCGGGTACAGAAGAAAAATCAATGAGGAAGTTCTGTCTTGTGTTTAAAGGGTGAGCTTGCGCTCTGCCGGCCATTGGTTGGAATAGGCGGGCGCGCGCAGGGTGGCTTGCGCTCATCCAAGCCATTCATGGCGGGCGGTCGAAGGTAGCGAGACAGCGCTAGCTAAGCCACTCCACTTGTTTATAGAGAGTTGACCCAAAGAAGACTATTGAAGCAAGCCCTACCGATTCAATACTAAAGGCGAACAGCCCTACACTTCAGAAAGAGAGAGTACCAAAGGGTTTTTAGAGAGTTGGATGGTGAAGTAGAGTCATCATTCTTCTCAGGTTCTCATAGGTCTCAATGGTCAAATATAGAATCTCATTCTTGTCAAAGTCAAGTCAAGTGAAGAGTGGAAGGGAGATGAAAAGATGTTGATTAGTGATGAATCAAAAGCCTACAGATTGTAACGGTTACTAAGAAGGGCCGAGAAGTTATCTTCGGTGGTCAAAGTAAGCTACTCCCACCTCTGACTCATGATCATGCGTCAGATGTCTTTCCGGGAAACTGAATCCGAAGAGGGTGAAGGAGTGGTGGAGGCAATGGTGATAGGGATCGACCCAGCGTACGGGAGGGAGTTGAGATAGGGGAGGAAAATTCTTTGATGCGTTGACCGTCCCCTACGGTTTGAGTTGATTGGAGCATAGATCAGTCACAAGGTCTGATGGCTTTGATCAGGCGCCTACTCCTCGAACTTCCACCTCCTAGAACGAAAGAAAGAGGAACTCTTTTTCAAGACCTCTACTTGAGGAGTCAGCCAATAGAGAAAGACGGAGACCGGCATGGCATTATTTAGTAGTTTGACCAGCTTGTTCACTACCTTTATTCGAGACTGTAAGGCCATAAAAAAAAAGTTTGCGCTGATGAGCGTCTTGTTAGGACCTACCTTAGCCTTTGCTGTCGTCCAAGGCACTGACGGCTCTAATACATTCTCTGTGTTAGGCCCCCCCTTGGGTTAACCGGAGCTGGTCAGCCTTTAGGTCTTTACTCTTCGTAGCCTCTCCTCGCCTTATCCCTTCACAAAGTGGTGTGGCTCGCGGCGGAGCGGGCCGGTGGGGATCCCTTTTAGGCCTATGCCGTTCTGGGTGACGATGTAGTCATTACAGACTTTCTCAAGCTTACAAGTGAAACATAGTCAAAACCTCCTCAGTTGTTTTCAAGACCTTCGAGTTTGCGAAGAGATATAGGACTGAAGGTGGTCGGAAATCTTTCTCACCGATCTCCATGAAAGCCATGTTGATGTCTCGGTGGCCTTCTTGCTATCCAAGACAAGTACCAGATGAGGACATTTTACACTCTGGCTCGTTTAGGGGGCGCTGGCTATCGTGTCCTAGCCTCGCTGAACCATAAGCGGTCTCGTCACTGGGATCGTATTAAGGTTATGGCTGAGAAACCTACTCGCAGCAGTTCTTACCCATGATCGTTTTGGCTGATGCGGGGTTACCCCTGTGGTCCATACTTGAAAGGCTATCTATTTGCCTTCGTAAGGTCTGAGTGAAAACTGCAGGAGTGAAAATGACCTCCTGAAGATCTCACCTTTGATGGAGAAGTCGAGATCAATGAAAGGACGATGATCCGAAGATGGAACCTGGCTAGAGAATCTTCTTTGGTATCAAAGATTGCTTTAAGGCCCTCTTTGATGGTCCTTTTGTTGAAACCTCATCGAAGGTTAAGGATAGTAAGAACGAAGACAGAGATCTTGCTTTCTCTTTGTAGGGAAGTCAACAAATTCTCTTGCTACCTTAGATACCTTTATCGTAGTAGGGCAAGCGACTCCTATTCATTATCCAACTTGATAAGCGAGCTCACTCCTTTCCCTTGCCGGAAAAAGAAAGTCCCCTTTCATTCAGTGGACGAGCCCCATTCCTTTCCTTTTTTGTTGAGGGCCTTGAAGGCAGGTCCAGGTCGAGCCTTCCATCCCTCTATGTCTCCTATCTCCTATCGTCACGGAAGGTACAGATACAGATCCGGCCGGATTTCGAAAATAGAAAAAGAATAAATAGGTTCAATAGCTGCCATTTCGAGTGGCGGAGTTTGATGAGAGTTGCAATGGCAACACAGAAATGTTTAAGAGAAAACTATTCTACCCTTCACAGTGGGAGAGCTGGGAAGAGTCATGCAAATACCAAAAGAAGGAGCGGGGCATATCAGAATTCAATAGACTGTGAAAGAATTCTTGGCAGAAGGAGATGAAGAACTTTAGCAGTGAATCACTATAGGAGCGGACTGGGATCCTGGACTACGGATAGGAGCAGCATAGAAAATTCCATGAATAGAAAGAGTTGCTTGGACGTCTCATGATATGATCTGAAGGGCCAAGTGTTGTTCAAACTCGGCCGAATCCTAAATACTAAAGTCAAGTGCAAGAAGAGATTACGAATATGCGAGAGGCAGGTATCATCTTCGAAGTCAAGAAAGTCACTGGCTCTCCTATTCTGGTGGCCCAGAAACCTGGCGGGAAGATACGGAGGAAGGGAAGGGTAACAAAGAAAGAAACTTTCCCGCTTTTGATCGTCGGAATCGGAAGTCAGATATCAATTTTTTTTGGTCGAACTGAGACTACAGAAGACTTCTTTCTAATCGAATGCCTTTTGGACTATGCACCGCTCCCGCTATATTCCAGCGGGTATTTAACTATCTCTTTGACCAATTGGCTGAGGGACCGACGTGTTTATGGGCAAAGAAGTTTCAATCTCTACAAGAATGTATGGAGGTATGTAAGTTTTCTTCGTTGTCTCAGAATCCTATGAATCTGTTGACATGGTTCATCAAGGGAAATGACTTGGGTGGTATGTGAAGAAGGATTCAAAAAGGATCTGGATAAAGTCCGCGTGATAACAGGCGATGCCGACCCCTAAAACCGTTGGAGGAGTCGGTCGCCGATTGATTCAGAATTGTTCTAATCTTGCTCATCCCTTTGAATTTATGACGGTCTTACTTGAGGACAGGATTAAGCCTTTTTTTTAGCATGCAGATGATTGGTTACTGCACCTTATTCTATTGTTTCCAGATTGGAAAAAGCAATTCCATGTTCATGTGGATGCGCTATCGGGTCTACCTTGGCACGACGAAGGGCTGAGTCTATAAAGAATCCTATATATATATATATACTTTGCCAGTCGGCGACTATCTCCAGCGGAGCGCAATTCATTTACGAGAGAGAGGGAAGGTCTGGCTATGGTGTATGCAGTACTGTAGTTTAGGCATTCTCTCTTCCACGAAATTCGTCTTTGGATCACCGACGTTGGTCAACAGAGACGTAATGACTTTGATTGAAGGATTGTGACGAAAGCAGTAAGAAGCATTTCACAGTCAGCAGCGGACCAGACTTTGGTTTGGTGAACCTCTCGACGGAGTATTGGATGATCTTCCAGATGCCACTTTGTTCGAAACCCCTGTTCCGTGGCCTATATTCTTTATTATCTTCAGACTGGGGTTCAGCGCGGAGGATTCGATCCTATCAATCTTTCAATGGGGTGGGAGCAGATCGAATTTCATTCTTCGTATATGCATTAATCCTCACGAACGAGGAAGGGTCATGACAGAGGGTTTGGCAGGTGGACATGTAGGTGCTGATGCTACTGCCCGGAAAATGGGATTGGCTGGCTTATGGTGTGGTGGCCCACGCTCTTTATGGATTTCAGAGATTTTGTCAGGACTTGTGATGCTTGTCAGAGGACAGGGAAGCCCGTGCACTGAAAGAGAATTCGGCCAGGAGTACAGCCTTGTTGATATACGAGGAGTGTCCGTTGGAGAAAAAAAGTCAAACAAAGATCAAAGACTTCCCTATTCATTTTTCATAGCTCAAAGGAAGTCGAGTCCATATTACAACGAGCGAATGGACAGGCCTTTACAACCAACAAGGTCTTAATTAGTATGCTTACTCAGTGCTGTGAAACCAATGGTGAGGATTGGTCACATAGGTGACCTACTGTTGGGCATATAATAAAACAACCTAAAAAACGAAAAAAGACTCCTCGGTCACCAGTCTACGATTGGCAGTACCGTGGGAGACATAGAAAGCGATCGTGTGTTACACAAACCATCCCGAGGAAGATCGCAACCGCCTGTGCAAGAGCAAGAGCGTCAAGCTTGGCATGATAGGCATCAGAAACCCATTGGAAATATTAACACATTTGACTTAGCGCCTGGAAAGCTTCAAACCAAGTGGTTAGGACCATACAGGACACATAATGGCGCAGTTCAGTTAGAGGTGGGTCATTTTCTTTATTTAGATAGAGGCAGCAGTAAATGGTGTGTCACCCTGGACTAAAACAGATCATCCGGTAGGACTTCTAAAGAAGACCTGATTTCAGTCATCAATCCATAGTAGATCCAGATGACCCGATAGACTGTCCACACGACAAGTGTCCGTTTATCGGATCTAAATTACGGTTTCCTTGGAAAGTGTGGATTTGGAAGACCAACAATACAGGAAAATGGATCAGAGGATGAGGCATAATAAAGACTCGTCACTCTATCTGACATATGCAAGAATTCAGTCTGTTTTGGACTGGTGGATTTTCAAGAGGGCACAGGAAAGGTAATAGAAAGTCCCAGCCACTGCGAAACCTTTGAGATGATGTTCCGGACGGTCCTTGCAACATCCCGAAGGACGGAGCCCTTACTTAAGGGCTAGGCCCTTACGGATGGGTTAGCCCTGATACGCCCTTACTCCACAGTGGGACCTTACAGCCCTCACCTGTTCTTGTTCTTCAGCCGTCTCCACCCTCCGAAGACTGACTTAGCCATATCATCTGCTCTTCCTGCGAAGGTTAGGCAACCATTTCCCGACAGTCACGGACGATCCAACTATCGTGGCGCTTGGAGAACTAGGCGGTTGCCCACAAATCCGGCCGATCAAGTAAGTGGAACTTTATGTAGTTAAAGAGTGTTGAACTTTTTTAAGAAAAACAAGAAACATTCTAAGTCCACTTATAGAGAAGCAGATCATTAGGTATCGAAGATGGATATCTCGTAGACCTGTATCCGAGAGAAGGTCCTTTGGCTCTTGGAAATGCGTGACTAAAAGGTGGTGGCGGCACTCGCTCGGCTCGGGAATGGATACAGTTTAATTTCACTAAAATAGTCTCATTAGCTCCTGAGGTATGTTAAATAGTAGTACTAGCTAAATTCTATATTAGTAGGGAATATAGATCAATTAGTAGATTGTGTCTCACGCATATACTAATAATATGAAATAGAATCAACTACATTTTCTTTTTCTTTATTTAGATTTTTTTAAGAAAAAAAAGACACCCATCAAATTCGTCATGGGTAGGGACATGCCGATAGTTTCATAACTATAAGAAATGCTGACATGGATAAAAAAAGGAAGGGCTCGAATAGCATCTACTAATATCACCGAGTGAAAATACTTCTACAAACATTGGTACGAGAAGGTTTTATTGAGGAGGGAACATTTCTTTTTGGTCTTCGAACTAGTCATTAATGGTCGGCAACATGGGTACCCTTTTTCGGTATGCGTTGCGAACACTTTCATTTTTAGCCTCTCATTCTCATCTTCTCTGGAGAAGCTCAAATCGAAGGGATAGAGCAGATGGTCCAACTACAGAACTTCTTCTTTTTCATTACTTCCATGGTCGTGCCTCGTGGCACGGCAGCACCCGTACTATTGAAATGGTTCGTCAGTAGAGATGTTCCCACAGGTGCCCCTTCTTCCAATGGGACTATAATTCCTATTCCTATCCCTGAATTCCCTTTTTTGGTCTATCTACATTCCAGGAAATTCATACGCTCCATGGACAGAGCTAAAAGTGGAGTCTTGGTCAGAGCAAGCCGCCCTATTCTATTACCAGACATAATGGGGAGAAGCTCATCCGCTAGAAATGCTTTATTTCGTTTCGTTCCCCTTCTTCATTTCCTTCTTTTCGAATCCATGGGGGACTTGTCATATTTAGAATCTTTCTGCGGTCTGCTCTGTTTACAATTCTTTCGTACTCTCTTCTCTTTACCACGCGATAGGTCAGCGAAGCGTGAGCGGGCGCGGAGAAGGAAAGGCCAAAGACTTCGGCCTAAGGGGAATGAGCAAGGACGAAATGACAAGATGAGGTGCCCCGGGCACCCCCATATAGAAAGAAGGGTCGAAGGTTTTGGGCCTGTAGCTTTGGTTTTGGGTTCGTCGAGTGGTGCTTCTTTGGGAACAGCAGAAATCGGGCTTGAAGCTCTCGCCTTACCAACGAGCCGACTGCTGATGGCTGTTGGTCACGACTACTACAAAAAAGTGAAGATGAATCTTCCTATTTCACATGGAGGAGTGTGCATCTTTATGTTGGGTGTTCTTCTGTCGTGCGACCCGCTGGCTTATGTGCGACCTGTGGCCCACGCCTCCTATTTGTTCAGGGCGGGCGGCGTGAACTCTGATTCGATCCGGGTATTCAATCCCGCCGCTGAGATGCTCAGTTGACTCCTTAACCTTGATAGGAAGATGGCTTATTCCAAAATTCGTGCATAAGGATAAGGAACTTTGGATGAACTATTTGAATGGGTCTAAGCCTCGCTGCTCGGAAACACCCAGTGCTGACCACACTGAGAGAGACGAAAGCGCAGGTAATGCCAGTTGGCGAAGTGGCGTTAAGCATCCAAGGCGGTACGCAAAGAGAGGTCGTGATGATATCATCTACGTCCGTACCGCTCTTCGTGGAGTAGATCCCGCATCCAACCAACCCTTTAACACTCAGGGAACGGGAGAATTCCCACTACCGCTGGCAGGCCAGCCGGGCCGTGAGCGCGGTGGGAACGGGCTTCCCAAAAAGCCAGCCCCGGCCGGGGTCAGCATAGAATGAAGGGGACGGCCCGTCTGATGTGTTGGCAAAGAAAGCGGGTTGCGGGCGGAAAAAAGCGGACGTGGGGACTCGGGTTCGGGGCGCAGCGTAACTAAGAGAGCCATTCCATTTAGGGCGAGACAGAATGGGCGGGCACGAGCGGTCTGGTGTCCGAGCCGATTGGTCAGACGACGACTGCTGCACTTATTAGATTAGTATTAGCCGCCCGGTGGGATGGAATAGAAAGAAGGCGAAGCGCTATAGGGCCGGTTTTCATTTGGTGGGGTACTTGCTTCTTCACAAGCTTTGGTTTTGGGTTCCTGTCCGTCCCGACCGGCTGGGTCTCCCCATCTCTCCTCAACTTCCCCCGGTCTTCGGCCCGAGCTGTATGAGGCAGAAACTCGTCCCACGTACGGTTCGGAGGCCGAGCCCCACCCCAGCAAGAATGGTGCGGCTTAGGTCAACTAATACGAATAAGATACAGTTCACTCAACGATTGCCTTTGGGTTCCGAACTCCATATGGGGAAGGAGCGTTGTTGTTTGCGAGGTCTCGATCATTTACATGGACCCACTTCTCATTCCATTTGTGGGAATTTGATGATTTATAAACAGTCCCCAACGAGCAATCGGTTCATGTTTGAGCATGATGAATCACTTCGTGCCGACCTCTTGCCAATAAACTTTCCTGCCTCATATGAGAATGGAAAACTGGAGCATTTTCTGCATCGGTGGATGAATAATATAGAACATAAGCATTTCATGTTTACCATGTTCCCAGAAAAAAGATACTTTTTTTCCATTCGAGAAAGGACGAGCACGACTGAAGTGGCTATACATACAAATCCATTTACGGATCTATATGCTTCGATTGGAACTGGAAGTTCAAGAACTGGCGGCTGGTATACCACCATAATGAAACTGCCTTTTCTTTTTAGTATTCGGATAGGATTTCTGTTGGCTTCATCGGGAGGCTCGCGTAGTTTGTTACGTCAGCTCCAAAAGGAGAAGTTGCATTGGAATCGAGAAAGTTCCGTTTAGTTCATAACTGCATAAAAGGAGTCAAAATAGTGGCTGCGGCGCATCGAGGTATATAATTTGTCTTGTCTTCCTTACAGATGAAAGTGGCCGTGAGCCTTAGCTAACTGTATATACGAACCGATCCGACGGATATATAAGCCGTAGGGACATAACCTTTTCCAGTTAGTCTTCCCTTTTTCGTTCATAAACAATAGTTGAGCAGAAGGCTCAGCCAGGTCTTGCCATCCTATCACCTGATCAAGGGCCCGCCTTTTAGTGATTCTTTAGTGGTACAAAAATGGAGAATGACCCCAAAGGGCAGGGATGGTAGCTAAAGATCGGGATAGAGATTCAGTGTGAGCTAACCGAGCCTGCTGCTGACGGCAGTCGCAGGAGAAGCGTTGAAGAAGCTGTAGTTTAAGCCTCAGTCCTTGATCCTGCAGCTTATCCAGTCGAATAAGCACCGGTGGACAGAGGTAGATACAGAGCCGCAGACCTCGATAGCGAGATCCAGTTTACCAATAAGCAAGCACAGCTACACCAGTGAATCGAATCCAATGGTTACCGGCAGACAGCGGCAAGGGCTACGGTAGCAAAAGTAGCAAAGGCAGGTACATCACAAGTTGATAGGGTTTCAGCAGCAGATCCTAATAGAAACAAAGACAAAGCCCGGGGCTGATCCAGACGCGTACCTAGGCGGCGCAGCATCCCTTCGAGTTGCGAAGCCATCCCCTTCTACTTACTGTTCGAGACCCCGATTTTGACCCATAAGCAAGCCCATTGCCGGCTAAGCCGAGCCATGCTACCAACCACCCTTAGCCAATGATCCAGCTGCTTCTGTTGACTATGCAGTCTATGCAGTTGGTTCTGTCGCTCCAGCGGAAGAGTCAGCAGCATAGCCTGTTCCTGGGCCAGCTGCATAATCACGTATGGTTGCAAGTGATCCAGTTGCTTCAGTAGAGTACGTTGATCCAGATACATACCAATATAAAAAAAATGATCAAGACCAAGTGCCAGTAAAGACAGATCCATAGCCCGCGGTAGCAACAGATACATACCCCTAGCCAGATCCATGCCCGGATTCTCGTGAGTGTGATTCAACAGAGTCTTCTGCTCGTGATCGATAGCCTGATGAATACGACCCTCGTGCTCGAGAGGCGGATCCAAAGCCAGTAGCTTACCTAGGAGCATACTTCGGTGACGCATATATAGCGGCATAGCCCTTGACGGTGGAAAATTCTATTGATATCCACCATCAGTTTACCCAGAAGCTAAGGTGGAGGGAGCAGGGGGCCTTGCGCCTAGGCCAGTCCCGACCTTCGTTAGCTATAATAAACTAAAGTCCTTCCATACCCACCATAAGTATCTGGGGAGACTGCTGCGGATACATATTTACCATAAAAAAGGCTGCTACTGAGGCAGAACCCGCGCGGAGCTAGGTTGGGTTTCCTTTGTAGTAAATGATCGATTTGAGAGGCTCAATCACAGAATCCAAATCGAGGGCATCCATTTGAGTTGTTGTGGTACCCCCAACTGATCGATGAGAGATTTTATCGACTGAATGCTCGCCATGCTCAATCGCTGCAAGAGTTGGTCTTCGAAGCGTTGATAACACGACCATGTTCGTTGGTAATCTGCTTTGAATGGATGTTTCGGGCCCGGTTAAGGTCTTGCAGAAAGCCCACTCGGAACCTGACTTAGCCACTTCCAAGTGGCCCATGCCCACCCACCTTTACCTCTCGTTCCTACTTGACCTTCCCCACCCACCTTTACCTCTCCTTTCGTTCCCTTCACTCCTTCCTTCCTCTATTCAACTATTTGAATTCCGAATATACCTGCTGAGACTGATTTTCTCTCGACTATAGTTGCGATCTCTAAGCGGGATTTTCAGTCATCTATCTTTTTTCTTTCTAACGCGAGTGAAGAACGAGTGTTGAGCGAGTGAAGTGCCCCATAAGCTATAAGGGCGAGCTTTATGTAACAATTTCTTTAGCAGCAATTGAACTGAACGTTCCAAGTGCATCCAGCAGGAATCGAACCTACGAATTTGCCTCCTTATTAGGTTGGTATAGGTTGGGCGCTTTTACCATTCAGCCATGGATGCAAAGCGAGTGAACTAGGTTTTTTTGGTATTCCTTCTCGAGCTTCGATTTCTTCCGTTAAGGGAGATTCGGGAAAAGATGGAATAGGAAGACGTGTTTCCAGAACGAACAAGATAGGGGTGGAGAAGGGGGAGTTAGCAAAGTTGGACAGGATTGGAATGGGCATAGGAACATGTATTGATGTACCAGATCGGCTAATGCTGCTAGGTTGATGCGATGTATTCCACCAGTTGACTGGAGACTTTATTATTGGTATATCGATCGGTCCAGCACGGATTGAAATAGGAGCCGGTTCGACAGGAAGCTTTTGAAAACGCAGTGCACCCAGGTAAATAAGGAACAAGATGAATACAGAAGTTAAGCGAGCATCCCACACCCAAAAGGTACCCCACATAGGCCTTCCCCGAAACCCCCCAGTCACTAAGGTAAACAAAGTAGAAAAAGCACCAATTTCTGTACCAGTTCCGGAAGAGCGAAGAAAAAGGGGATGTTTTGTTAATGGGAACAAGGAACTGTTTATAGCCGTAGCTATATAAACTAAAATACTCATCCGAGCCGCAGGAACATGTACATATGATATACGAGAATTTCCACCTTGTTGAAGATCTGGTGGTGCTACCAGAAGACTTGAATGAATAGCCATCGCTGTTAAGAACAACCGAGATCCAATGAGAAATTGCGCGTAACTTCTTGTCTTTGACATAAAGAAGGAAGGTTTCCATAACGAAATGGACATGTGAGAATTTTGTCCTTGCCTTGCGTTTGGAACAAGAAAGACATGGATGTATATTCCATACGCAATCAAACAATTTGGAAAAATGGGTAGTTGTCTTCTTGCGAAAGAAAGTGCAATTGCCTATCCTCGTCCAGGGGCCTCATTCACATATGAGAAAAGATTGCTTAGACTTTCTACAGTGTTTTGACTCGGAAAATGACTAGATCACACCGAGTTGGTCAATCCTCCTCATATCCAAGAGCTCAGGATTTTGGATTCGCGATTAGGGGAGCCGCAACCCGTTTGGGCGCCGGAATGCTTCGGGGGTTCCTTAGGGACCGATTCACTCTGCGCCGCATAGGCTTTAACCTCATCCCTAGCCAACCGAACTCATAGCTCATGGGCAGGCCCAACTCTTTATTCCAGTCCATTACTTTGTACATCGCATATTTGTACAATGCAAGACTAGAAAAGAGATAGATAAAAAACAAACCAATAATGGTTATTAAAACATAAAACAGTTTGCCATCGACAATGACATTATGGAGCAGCTCAAGGTTGTTC
>Ga0213875_10000227_pt1 | contig 57383 bp, 40 predicted proteins | sample BarmaccomBMRX_R8_FD_160105 | JGI IMG/M metagenome (GOLD analysis project Ga0213875, IMG submission 160105) | Root-associated microbial communities from Barbacenia macrantha in rupestrian grasslands, the National Park of Serra do Cipo, Brazil - RX_R8 | ecosystem: Host-associated > Plants > Roots...
GGCTGGTCGGTGGACCAACGGAAGAATACTCCGCTACTAACTTGCCTTCCGCATCATAAACGTAAGTCGTGATAGGCCCGTTCTGGATAATTTTCTGAACGCGCCTGCCGTCGCCGTCGTATACATAAGTGGCCTGTCCCTGTGTCGTGTTGTCCAGCGCCGTGGTTTGGTGATTCTCCGCATCATAAGCGATCGAGTAACTTCCAATGACTGTCTGATTTCCCGACGCGTCGTAGCTTCCGCCCGTGATCCGGTTGTTTCCAGAGTTGTAAACATTATTGTTCGGTGTCATGCCGCTTTCAGGAACTCCAGCGTTTGCTGTTATCCAGATGTTTCCGTACGGATCATAGCCGAAGTAACGTCCATAAAGCTGATTGTTACTCCCGCCGGTCTCGTAGACCCCCGTAAGCCGATTGACGCCGTCGTACGTGTAGGTATCGTTAAATACAGTCAACGAACTCAACTGCCCAGGCCCACCCGCGTACGTCTGCGCACTCTGAAGATCGCCGTTGTTGTTTCCCGATCCCCAGTTCGGATATGCCGCGAACAAAAACGCATTTGCGTTATTCCCCACCGCGTCCCAGATATAGCTCACCTGCAGCCGCGGATTATAGCCGAACAGTCGCGCGAGGCTGTTTCCATAAACGAAAGAGCCAGGATCGCCATCTGGAAAATAAGAAGGACTGCTCAGTCGCCGTCGAAATCGCCCACCACCGGAATGTCGCCGGGCTGGCCCCAGAACTGCTGTTTCACTCAGTCGATGGTGCGGAACCAAGTACGTGCTCAGCCCTTAAAGACCAGATCGCCGGGCCGAGGATATCGCCTCAGAGGAGAAAAGTCCACCTTCCAGAAGTCTAGTTCGAACAATCGCCCAGTCTTATCAACGCTAAGATTTATGCTTACCAAAACCCCATCGCTGTCGGTATACTGAGCCTCACTCACCGCTTTTTCCAGAGGCTGAGGATCCGAATATATAAACCGGAGGCTGCCCATCCCACCGTCGTCCATCTCTGTGACCTGTGTGCCCGATTCGATCCGCGGCTTCGGTTCTTCGGACGATGCTTTTAGCATGACCTCAATTACTTCAAACTCTTCCTTGCGTAGAAGTCGATTAGCCATCTTAGTGCACCGTGATCCGCCCCACATTGATGGTGCCGCCCGGAAGTTTGAATGCATTGTACTGAAGGGTCCTACCGCTTACAGTCACCTGTCTGGTCGTTAAGCCTTGAGGCAGCGTACTCTCGTTACCGGCTAAGTCATTTCTTATCGCCTGTTCAGCAGCTTGCTTGTCAATACCAGCCTCTTCGACATGACGAAAGGTGTGGTGTTCTTGATTGGGATTGTTTCCAAACTTAACCTTGCTTTCACCAGTGCTACCACCATTTCCCGCGCCACCAGTGCTTCCTCCTCCTCCACCCCCGGTACTGCTCATGCACGCGCTCATTCCACCCAGCCAGCCCACGCCGCCGCCGATCAGAAAGCCTGCGGGCTCAGTTGCTCCGACTGCAGGACCGCCTGCCACTCCGAGCATACCTATGCCTGCGCCCGCCGATGCTCCCGCTGCCGTGCTAGCAGCTAGGCAGGTCGGATTTCTCGGCTGGCCGGCCCAGTCCACAACGGTTTGCAGGGCTTGGCGCGTTTGCCCTCCCATCTGAACCACCGACACCGCAGCTGATAGAGCCACCTCCTCCAGCTTCGCTGTAACCGTAGTGCTCCAGCAGGGCTTGGGCTTCCCGCGACACGGGTCGTCGGCTTGCGCTCGCCCGTCAGGATCCGTCAAAGTAAGCGGCTGGTTGGAGACGTAAGCATATGCATTCCAGGTCTCCGGGTCGGATGGATCCGCGCCCGCATTTTCTGGATCCGGACTGCTAAATCTTCCCAAAGGCGATCCGAAATAGCGCGCCCCGAAGAAGTCCTGCCCCGTTTCGGAATCCCTGACTTTGCCGGTGAACTTCTGATTGACATTATCCGCAGTGCCCCACGTGGAGCTTCGACCCGGGAGACCACCGGGAATCTCTTCACCGGAGGGCAGGTAATCATGACGAGCAATCACATTCGCATTTTGGTCAGTAACTAACCTTGTGCTCCCTAAATGATCCGAACTTAAATAGCATGTGTAACAAGGGCTGGTCGGTGGACCAACGGAAGAATACTCCGCTACTAACTTGCCTTCCGCATCATAAACGTAAGTCGTGATAGGCCCGTTCTGGATAATTTTCTGAACGCGCCTGCCGTCGCCGTCGTATACATAGGTCGCTTGTCCCTGCGTCGTGTTGTCGAGTGCCGTCGTTTGGTGATTCTCGGCATCATAAGTGACTGAGTAACTTCCAACGACCGTCTGATTTCCCGCTGCGTCGTAACCGCCGCTCGTGATCCGGTTGTTTCCCGAATTGTAAACATTATTGTTCGGAGTCAGACCACTTTCGGGAACTCCAGCATTGGATGTTATCCACATGTTCCCGTACGCATCATAGCCGAAGTAACGCGCGTATAGCTGATTATTGCTTCCGCCCGCCTCGTAAACGCCCGTAAGCCGATTGACGCCGTCGTACGTGTAGGTATCGTTAAATACAGTCAACGAATTCAACTGCCCAGGCCCACCCGCGTACGTCTGCGCACTCTGAAGGTTGCCGTTGTTGTTTCCCGATCCCCAGTTCGGATATGCCGCGAACAAAAACGCATTTGCGTTATTCCCCACCGCGTCCCAGATATAGCTCACCTGCAGCCGCGAATTATAGCCGAACAGTCGCGCGAGGCTGTTTCCATAAACGAAAGAGCCAGGATCGCCATCTGGAAAATAAGAAGGACTGCTCACGTAACTTGTCTGAGTCGTCCCTAAGCCTCCGAAAACCTCCGAAATCCGGCCCGCTCCATCGTAGCTATTGTTCATTACGCGGCCGGATGGATACATCTCCGACGTGAGCTGCCCCGCCAGATTGTGGGTACGCGAAGTTATAGATCTGGCCTTCGGTGATCTGCTGGCTCGCGGTAATCTCTCCCAATCCGTCGTACCCCAGCACATTCGTCGTCGAGATGCCGTTGCTTGTCTGGATCAAACGCCCCGCGCTCAAAGGGAGCGCTGAACCGCCATCATACGTGTAGGCGACAGCGGGAGTGCCCATCCGAATACGCCTTGGATGTAATTCGATTCAGCGCATCATAGGTGTAGCTCGTGAGGATGTTCCGCGCATCCGTTTTCTTCACCAGATTTCCGTCATTGTCATAGGCGTAATATGTGGCGCCGCTCTCCGGATTGGCTGCGGAACTCAACCGCTTCAGCGAATCATAAACAAACGAGCGCGTCATTCCGGATTGGTTCACTCCCGTAACATTGTCGAGCGTGTCATACGAGTAAGTGGTCACGTGATTCAGGTGTCAGCACAGTCTGGACTCATCTGTCATCTGTTTGTCTCGCCAGGAGCTTTGCTTTTGCGCTCGCCAAGGCTTGCTCTAACTCGCCTAGTTCGAGCCTCCACGGTTTTCCATCCACAGCCGGGTATACCTCGCAAAAGAACGACGAGCCGACGTGGCTCAGTTCTGCGAATTGCGAACTGCCGAAATAAATCTCAGCGACTACACCGTCCCGGTCCGGCAAACTCGTGATCAAAACCTTGCTTTGTGAATCGCTTGTCATCGTTCAATAAATCCAATAAACGTTTTACCGTCGGCACTATATCGGAGCCCTTGCCCATTTGACCCGTAGATATCGAGAGTTTTTCCGAATCTCCCAGTTTGGCTGAACTCAGCCGTTTTACCGGGGTCGGACAAAACTGAGCGTACTATCTCTTGAGCATCTTCGTTGAGCGCTGTCGGACTGCCTGCCGTTTGTGGGAATCGCGATCCGGTGCGCGCGGCATGCTTCTGAAGCGCTCGGCCCGCTTTGGTAAGCACGCCACCTTTATCAGCCGGATCTGCTGCGGTCGCTGCATCGGCGAGTCCTTCCGTATCTCTCAGTAGGGCATCTACGCCGCCGTTCAGTAGAGCGGTCAACCCCTTCCCAAGTGATCTTAATAATGCTGGTAGGCTCAGCCCAGCGTCGACAAGTGCTGCACCCTCGACTCCATGACGCGATACGTCCGCCCACACGTGAACCGAGGCCATATTTTCACCGACACTTTGCAGCATCAACAGACCAGCCTCGTCCGGGTCGGGCCGGACGGTGTTGTCGTGCAGTTCGGGACAACCCTGTCCGTCCAGATCCGTGATAATCATCTGACCCTTTGGCCCCCTTGCGAACGAGCATCTTCTGCCGTCGGGATCTACATTCCTGAGCGGGTTACCGCGTACATATGCATAAAGGTTCCAGCTTTGTGGGTCTTCCTCGTCCTGATCAGCGAGCGGTTCGTCCGGGCCTGTGAATCTGCCCAGCGCACCTTCGAAGTACCTCGCCCCGAAATAATCGAAGCCCGTTTCGGAGTCCCGTTCTTTGCCGGTAAACCTTTGGTTGACGTTATCCGCCAGATCATACTGCGAACCCCGGCCCGCAACACCGCCGGGAACCTCTTCGCCGAACGGCAGGTAATCATGGCGAGCAATCACATTCGCATTCTGGTCGGTAACTAACCTTGTGCTCCCTAGATGATCGGAACTTAAATAACAGGTGTAACAAGGGTTAGTGGGCGGTCCGGCAGACGAATACTCCGCCGCCAGCTTGTCTTCCGCATCATAGACATAAGTCGTGATAGATCCGCCTTGAATAACCTTCTGAACCCGTCTGCCGTCGCCGTCGTAGACATAGGTGGCCTGTCCCTGCGTCGTGTTGTCGACTACCGTTGTCTGTCGATTCTCTGCATCGTAGGCGGTCGAGTAACTTCCAATGGCGGTCTGATTCCCCGACGCGTCGTAGCTCCCACCGGTGATCCGGTTGTTTCCAGAATTGTAAACATTATTGTTCGATGTCATGCCGCTTTCGGGAACTCCAGCGTTTGATGTTACCCACATGTTCCCGTACGCATCGTAGCCGAAGTAACGCGCGTATAGCTGATTATTGCTTCCGCCCGCCTCATAGACGCCCGTAAGGCGATTGACGCCGTCGTACGTGTAAGTATCGTTAAACACGGTCAACGAACTCAACTGCCCAGGCCCACCCGCGTACGTCTGCGCACTCTGAAGATTGCCGTTGTTGTTTCCCGATCCCCAGTTCGGATATGCCGCGAACAAAAACGCATTTGAGTTATTCCCCACCGCGTCCCAGATATAGCTCACCTGCAGCCGCGAATTATAGCCGAACAGTCGCGCGAGGCTGTTTCCATAAACGAAAGAGCCAGGATCGCCATCTGGAAAATAAGAAGGACTGCTCACGTAACTTGTCTGAGTCGTCCCTAAGCCTCCGAATACCTCCGAAATCCGGCCCGCTCCATCGTAGCTATTGTTCATTACGCGGCCGGACGGATACATCTCCGACGTAAGCTGCCCCGCCAAGTTGTACGTATAGGCGAAGTTATAGATCTGGCCTTCGGTGATTTGCTGGCTCGCGGTAATCTCCCCCAATCCGTCGTACCCCAGCACATTCGTCGTCGAGATGCCGTTGCTTGTCTGGATCAACCGCCCCGCGCTCAAAGGGACCGCTGAACCGCCATCATACGTGTAGGCGACAGCGGGCGTGCCATCCGAATACGCCTTGGATGTAATTCGATTCAGCGCATCGTAGGTGTAGCTCGTGGCGATGTTCCGCGCATCCGTTTTCTTTACCAGATTTCCGTCATTGTCATAGGCGTAATATGTGGCGCCGCTCTCCGGATTGGCTACGGAACTCAACCGCTTCAGCGAATCATAAACAAACGAGCGCGTCATTCCGGATTGATTCACTCCCGTAACATTGTCGAGCGTGTCATACGAGTAAGTGGTCGAGTAATTCAGATGTCCGGGATCTTCCACTACACTTACCAGCCTTCCCACGCCATCCACCGCGCTCTTCCGCGCATTCCCCGCTTGGTCCGTCACTGTCGTATATTGCGCGTCGTAACTGGTTGATACTGTCCCGAACGAGTTCGAGTTGCTTCCCCAGGGGCCTGGCAAACCGCTCCCATCGAGTGCCTGCGTGGAAACTACACGATTACTCTGATCGAAGGTGGTCAGCGTCCAGCCCATCGCGCAATTGGCAAAATTGTTGTTGCAAGCTGTGCTCGCCGCTCCTGAATTCGGCTCCCGGTACGGATTCGAGACTAACTTGTACGAATTTGAGCTGCTGTACATATACCGGGTCTGCACCTTGATTCCCGCGGTCAGATCCGTCGCACTCTGGCTCGAGGCATTCTCCAGCTCTTGAATTAACGCGACTTTTCCCAGTTGGTCGTAATTCGTCACGCTCACCAGCAGACCATCCGTGCTCTTGGATTGATCGTGTTGAACGATCACCCGACGATTCGCGTCATCGTAGGTCGTGTTCGTCTGCCGCGCCAAATGCGTGGCGTCCTCGGTCACGTTTGTCGGTCGTCCGAGGGCGTCGTAGCTGTAGCTGGTTGTGATGGTGTTGTTGGCGTCCGTCTTCGACGTCAGTAATCCACTGTCGAAATCCCACCCGTAGTTGAATGTACGCGCGATGTTGGTGCTGAAGGCCTGAACCTTCTGGGAAACGTACAGGTTATTGCCGTCGTAGGTATATTTAGTAACGTTGCCCGCCGGATCAGTGGCTTGGGTCACGTTGCCGTAGCCATCGAAAACGTAGCTCGTAACTGCGGCGTTTGAGCCCGTAAGACTCGCCGGTAAGGTCGCAGCTTTGGTGGAATCCCAGTGCCGCTCCTGCGTAGGATTCGCATTGATATCGTACGAAAACTCGGTGGCTGCGGAGTTCGCCCCACTACCGGTCAACACCGAGCGGGAGAGCAGGTGGAGGAATTTCTTCGAGGCCGGATTCCAGTATGCATTCGCATCGTCTGCCACACTCTCCGCTCCGGTTCCGGCCTGGGCGGAGGTGCCTATTGTATAGCTGTTCTGCGTGGAGTGCAGGAGCGCGGAACCCGGGGCCGTCGGAAGACTCGTAAGCACGCCATCCCCATCGCGGCTCAGAGATGAATAAGCTGCCCAATCATAAGTCTTCGCGGTGAGCTGGTTCCCGTTCTTATCAGCCGTATAAAGCGAAATCGAGGACTCCGCTCCGGAGCCGTTACTCGCGGCTATATTATGCACCTCGGCCGCTAGCCACGGGTTGAATACGGTGGACGCGCCCTGCGGATACGCAATTCCGTACGGACGGTTTCCTTCGTAGAAATAGTCCACGGAATCGCCATTCGGCTGAACTATCTTTGTGGCCAAAGATCCTACCCCGAACGATCCTGTCGGGCCGGCCCCCATACAACTCGTCTCTTTGCCTCCATCGGGCCCAACTCTCGTAAAAAGTACATGACCCGCTGGGCTGCTGGACCAAGAATACGACCAATCCTCGACACGCTGGGTGTTTCCGCCATCCGCCTGGTCGTACCAAACAACTTGCTTGCTGGTTACGGCGTTCTGAAGAAATCCATTGAAGCATTTCTGATAATTCGAGCACTGATATGAGTAAGTAGTCGTTGCTCCGGTGGGTAACGTGACCTTCTGCAGCAATCCGCTGAGTGGAAAGTACTGAAAGGTGTACACAAGTGGATTGTTGGCGTCATTACTCGGCACCTGAAGCTGGTCTGTCCCGCCCCCACCCGAGTATTCAGTGCAGGTTGTGCCAGTAGAGGGTACGCAAATGTATTGAAACGTGAATGCTGCCCCGTTGGAGTTAGGGGCGGGGCCGAAGGTCCACGTCAACGACTCGCCGCTATAGCCGGTCTGCGTAATCTGCGAATAGTCGCCCGGTGGCGCGCTGATTTTTACTGTCCGACCAACATCGTCTGTTAACAAAGTATACGGCGATGATGTCTGGAAATACTGGATCGTGATTTTGTTCGCGTTTCGGTCTGCGATAACCTGTTCTGGAACGCCTCCGGAGCAGCTTACTGTGCAGTTAGTAACCGTAGTGCCGTCCGGGAGGTGCGCCGCCCAGGTTCCCGAATTCAAAGAAGCATCAACTCTGATATAGCTGCCATCAGAGGTGAAGGTCTGGACATTTCCATTAAGCGATGTGTAATTGGTACAACCGCTCAAGCCGCGGTAATCCCAAGGGTAGTACCCTGTCCCATCGCCGGTAAAGCTTTGTGGAAATCCATAGAACTGCAGAATGTGTCGCGAGCCGTCAGGCATGACGAGGCTCGAGCGCTGGGTGCCAGTGCCTGTGTTGCAATTCTCGGAGCTGGTGAGCGGCCTGCTTTCGGTGTATATGCCGTATCCAGCAGTAACTTGCCAGCCGCCGAAGGGATCAGTCTGAAGGGTCTGATTCAAAATAGGCGAGTAAGGGGGGGAGGTCTCATAGGTATACGAATAGCTGTAATCAAACTGCGCGGAATTGTAGACTAAGTTAATTGGTATCGACATGCCGCCGCGGCCTAACGGCATTGTGGTTAGCGGAATGGTATATGTCAGAACGGTTGATTTGCTGATGGCTTCTAACTTGTCAAACGTATAAGAGCCGATGGGAGAAACGCCGCGCTGAGGCGCGGTGTCGGGAAAAGAGACACCGTCTTGAGACCATGCGGTGATCGGCAGGGATACCAGCACTGCGCACGCTCGAATAAGCCAAGGAAAGCTTGTTGCTCTCGGTCCTCCACTAGCCTCTGACTTACGGTTTTGCATTTTCAATGGCGACCACCTTTCCGTTGAAGTAGATGTACTCTTTGACGGGCGAGAGCGCCCCGTCGGCGATTCCGGGCGTTTCGATGCCGTCGCCCCACTTAACCGGGGTGGCCGCTGCGTTCGTGCTGCTCAACCAGACGTACAAATAGCCGGTCGATGGCCGATACACCGAAAAGTCATCCTTTCCATCGCCGTCAAAATCGCCCACGATCGGCACATCGCCCGCAGCTCCCCACTGCTTACTGATCGTTCCGCCGCTGCTCAGCATCACGTACCAATAAGCGCTTGCAGGCCGGAATACTGCGTAATCCGTCTTGCCATCTCCGTCGAAATCGCCCGGCACCGGGATGTCCCCTGGCGCTCCCCACTGCTGCGAGATCGTTGTGGCGGGATTCGAGCTTGGCTGCACATACCAGTAGCCGCTCGAGCCTCGGAAGACCGCGTAATCTGATGCGCCATCCCCGTCGTAATCGCCCACCACCGGCACATCGCCAGGCGCGCCAAAAGTAACCGGCGTCTTGCAGCTTGTGCAACTGCTGAACTTCACCCACCACGAGCTGTCCCACCGCCGGTAGGTTGCATAATCGGTTTTCCCGTCGCCATCGAAATCTCCAGGCACAGGCATGTCTCCAGGGTTGCCCCAAGTGATGGGCGTTGCCTGGGACTTCGTGCTGCTCAACATTACTCGCCAAGTGCTGTCGGAAGGGCGGTACACCGCGTAATCGTCTTTGCCGTCGCCGTCGAAATCACCCACCACCGGCACATCGCCCGGTTGTCCCAATGCCTGCTGGCTCTGCGCCCCCGTGAAGCTTGAAGTCACATACCAAGTGCTGTTCACCGGCTTGAAAATCGTGTAATCCGTCGTTCCGTCGCCATCGTAGTCGCCGGAAATTTTCTTGTCGCCATCGAAATCACGGTTCACCGGAACGTCGCCCAACATGTTCCACGAGTATGAGCCCGGCGGGCTGCCGCCGCTGTAGGTAATCAACCAGCTCGCATCCGACGGCCGATAGAGCGCGTAATCCGTTTTTCCATCCCCGTCGAAGTCGCCAATCACCGGGATGTCGCCCGGCTGGCCAAACCCCAAGCTGATCTGATTTGCAGGATTCGCGCTGGGGATCACATACCAGGTGCAGCCGCCGGGAGCTGACGGGCGGAACACTGCAAAATCGGCTTTGCCGTCGCCGTCAAAATCGCCCGTCAACGGGATATCACCGGCGCGGCCCCATTGCTGCGTGATCTGATTTGCTGGATTCGTGCTCGGAATGATGTACCACATACCGTTCGATGGGCGCCACACCGCGAAATCGGTCTTGCCATCGCCATCGAAGTCCGCCTGTACGGGAATGTCGTCTGCAAGCCCTAACTGTTGCGTGACGAGCTTCCCAGTGGAGCTTTGCACGACGTACCAAGTCCCGTTTGCCGGCCGGAAAACTGCCATATCCGTCTTCCCGTCCCCGTCATAATCGCCGGGCACGGGAATGTCGCCCGCTGTTCCGAGCTGCCGTGAGATGTTCGATCCGCCGTGAGACGGGATGATGTACCACATTCCGCTCGCCGGCCTCCACACCGCCATATCTACTTTGCCGTCCCCGTCGTAATCGCCCGCGACGGCGATGTCCTTCATCGTTCCCCACTGCTTTGCGAGTTCTTGCTGCGTCTTGCTCTGCCATACGTGCCACGTGCCATCGGAGGGCCGCCATACCGACATGTCGCTTTTGCCATCGCCGTCAAAGTCGAACGGAACTGCATGCGTAATGGCCCGTAGCGGAGTGGCCAGCGCCGCCAAGCCGAGAAGCGAGAGAAGTTGAAATCGGGACCAATCTATTCGGCGCAGAAGGCGCACGAAGAACAGCGGAGCGTAACTAGGCAAGCGATCCTCCGAGACGAAGGGTCACGCCTGGAGTACCGCAGGTACCCGGCGTGCCGTACTACAACTAAACCGATGAAGGGCTAGAATGCCAGCTAATGTAACGAAAATCAAGTACACGAAATGAGTTAGTAGTACTATCCCGTGCAAAAGAAGGAGGTAGCTATCACGAAAGGAGGAGCAGAGCAATCACGGCGATGAAGGGATCGGACGACAAAACTCGACAGGAGAAAAAGGCCGGAGATCAAGCGCTTTCCGCCAAGCCGGTCGATTTGTCCGCTGAGACCGCGATACTCGGCTCGGGAATTAATCGGTCGACACCGCGCAGAACAGGAAACAACCAATTCCACAGGATTACGATTACGATCGTTCCCACTCCGCCGAGCACAACAGCGGGTACGGTTCCGAACCATTGGGCCGTGATCCCCGACTCAAACTGGCCGACTTCGTTTGACGCGCCGATAAACACCATGTTCACTGCGCTCACGCGCCCGCGCATTTCATCCGGCGTGCCGAGCTGAACCAAAGTGTGGCGGATAATCACGCTCACCATATCTACCGCACCGATGAGCACCAGCATTGTAAGCGAAAGCGCCAGATTGCGCGAAATTCCGAACACCACGGTAAACGCTCCGAATGCGAACACGCACAAAAGCATGGCGATGCCGGCGCGCCGCTTCAGCGGCCAATGCGCGACCACAATCGCCGTGATCACGGCCCCGATTCCGGGCGCGCTGCGCAGGAGACCGAGTCCCGTGGCGCCGACGTGCAGAATTTCGCGAGCATAAACGGGCAACAGAGCCACCGCGCCGCCGAGCAGAACGGCAAATAAATCGAGCGAGATGGCGCTGAAGATCAGCTTGTTGCGCCAGATGTATTCCAGTCCGCCGAGAATCATGGCCCACGAAGCCGCCTCGCTTTGAGATTCTTGCCGCTCAATCTCGATCGAAGAGATAAAGATAAAGGATGAGAAATAGCCGATTGCGGCGCAAGCATACACGAGGCCGGGATGTCCACCGAACCCATAAACGAATCCGCCAAGCATAGGTCCGACAATCGTCGCGGTTTGAAAGATCGAAGCGCCCCACGCCACGGCATTCGGAAAATGTTCTTGCGGGACGAGCAGCGGCAGGAATGCCTGACTTGCAGGGCCCTGGAAAGCGCGGACGACTCCGTTCAGTAGCAAAGCCGCGTAAATGGGATACGGGGAAGCCGGCCCGCGGAGCGCGAACGCAAGCAGCATGAGAGAGCAGGTCGAGAATCCGAGATAGCAAGCTTTGAGGATGCGCAGCCGTGGGAGTCGGTCGGCCGTGTGTCCAGCGATTAGGAAGAGAAGAATACCCGGCAGAAATTGCGCCAAACCGACGAGGCCGAGGTCGAGCGGACGATGCGTGATTTCATAAATCTGCCAACCGACTGCAACCGATTGCATCTCTGACGAGGTGGTCGTCAGGAATCGGGAAGACATGTAATAGCGGAAGTTTGGATAACGAAATGCGGCGCGCGAAGAGGTCGATTCCGATGACGTCGCGTGCATTCGGTCTTTGGTGCCAGTCTCCCACGTCGCAAAACTGTGGCAATCTGGAGCTATGGCACGCGGCTGGGAGAGCAAAGCTGTCGAGTCACAGATCGAATCAGCGGAAGCGGAACATAGGGGCGCGAGAGCAGCGCGGATTACGGCCGAGCAGCTCAGCAGACAGAGAGAACGCGAAAGCATCGAGCTTTCACGAACGCGAGTCTTACAGGATATGCAATCGGCCAGCAACCCGAAATATCGCGAGCTGCTTCAGAGATCGCTCGATTACTTGAACGAGAAGATTGCCGCTCTTGATGGCGTTAGCAAACAAGATCGTCGCGAGTAACTTGAATTCCACGAACCCGGCCAAGCATCGCGACCGCGATATTTTCGGTTGAAAAGAATTCCTGCGCCATCCGCTGAACCTCGTCGCGTGTGACGCCCTCGATCCGATCGAGCATTTCATCTATCGACATGAAACGCTTGAAATAGAGCTCCTGGCGAGCGAGATTCGACATCCGGCTGGAGGTTGACTCCATACTGAGCATGAGCGAGCCCTTGAGGTGATCTTTGGCGCGGCGCAGTTCTTCTTCCGAGATTCGCTCGTCTTTAAGCTGGCGGATTTCTTCGATCACCGAATCGATGACCTGTCGTGCGGTTTCAACGGCGGTACCTGCGTAGATACTCAGGCAGCCGGTATCGCTGAATAGATTCAGCTCGGAGTAAACCGCGTAGGCGAGCCCTTGTTTTTCGCGAATATTTTGAAATAGCCGCGAGCTCATCCCGCCGCCCAGAACGGTGTTCAAAACGTAGAGAGGAAATCGCAGCTCATGCGCAAGCGGATACGTTGGTACGCCGATTGTGATATGTACCTGCTCCAGGGACTCTTTGTTCTTTAATACGATGGGCGCGTACGGGCGCGGAACCGAGTCGGGTGCGAGAGCGCCACGTTCTTTTAGCCCCGCGAAATTCTCGGCAACCAGATCCACAATATGCTCATGCTCGAGATTTCCCGCCGCTGTGATCAAGATGTTTTCAGGTGAGTAAACGCGATTGTAGTAATCGAGCAGCATGCCCTGTCCGAACTTCTTGACGGTTTCCTTGGTGCCCAAAATCGGTTTGCCGAGCCCGTGACCTTTCCAAAAATTGCTGATAAAGGTCTCGTGCAAAACAGATTCGGGCTGATCGGCCTCCATTTTGATTTCTTCAAGGATTACGCCTTTTTCGCGCTCGATATCTTCTTCGCGGAATAGCGGGTTCAGAACCAGATCCGAGAGCACGTCGAAGGCTATGGGCAGATGCTCATCCATGACTTTCGTGTTGAAGCTGACGAGCTCCTTGCTGGTAAATGCATCGAGACCGCCGCCGACGGAATCGACGGAACGGGCTATATCTTCGGCTGAGCGATGTTTGGTTCCCTTAAAAAGCATGTGCTCGATGAAGTGGGAGATACCGTTTTCCGGGTCTCGCTCGATTCGAGAGCCGCTCGCGATCCATACGCCTAGCGATACGGAGCGGAAGTGAGGCATAGCTTCTGTGACTACCCGAATCCCGTTGGGCAGCGTTGCGCGCTCAATTTCACGTATTGCCGGGGATGCGAGAACCATTGATCTTTATGCCTTTCCGAGTTGACGACGATACACTAAGTTTAGATGTTGCAAGTACTTGAGAGCCGAGCCCTGGTTGGAATGGAGCTCTCCGACCTTCGAAATCTACTCGGTCCGGAGCAACCGGCTTATCGCGCCCGACAGCTATATGACGCTTTGTACAGGAAACAGGTGGCGGATTTGTCAGAAATCTCTAATTTGCCACAAGTACTCAGGAATCAGCTAGTTGAGAGTTGCCCGATGGGCCTGCCGGCTGCGGAGCGGCGTTTCGACTCGCAGGATGGGACGCGCCGGTACCTGCTCGGTCTAGAAGATGGCCGAACGGTGGAGGCGGTTCTCATGCCGGAGGAAGGGCGCGACACCATTTGCATTTCGAGCCAGGTCGGGTGCCCTGTGGATTGCAAGTTTTGCCTGACAGCGCTGATGGGTTTAGAGCGGAATTTGACGGCGGGCGAGATTGTGGGCCAAGTCCTTTATATAGGGCGCGAGAACGGTTTAAGGCCGACCGATAGCCGGATGAACGTGGTGATGATGGGCATGGGTGAGCCGCTGCTCAATTTGGATAACGTGCTTAAGGCGACGAGATTGCTGTCGGACGAGAACGGAATCGGAATGTCGGTGAAGCGGATTACGGTGTCAACTTCGGGCATTATTCCGAAAATCCAGGAGCTCGGGCAGGCTGAGATCAGGCCAAAGCTCGCGATCTCTCTCAATGCATCGAATGAGCAGCAGCGGCGTGAGCTGATGCCGATTACGAAGAAATATCATTTATCGGATCTCATAGAGGCTTGCCGGGCGTATCCGCTGCGGGCGTGGGAAAAACTGACGTTCGAGTACGTTCTGCTGAAAGACGTGAACGATTCCGATGAAGACGCGCGCCGTGTTGTGCGTTTGCTGGCACTTCTGAATTGCAAAGTGAACCTGATTGCGTTGAATCCCGGGCCAGGCATTCCGTTTGAGACCCCCAGTGCTGAGCGGGTGCACGCTTTTCAAGCGATTGTGCGAAAGGCGGTGCCGTGCTTCGTCAGGAAGCCTCGGGGCCGGGACATTTTCGCAGCCTGTGGACAGTTGAAGCGAGTGGATACGGATTTGGTGGGAATCGCGTGAGGGCGCGTTAATCATCCGCACGCTGAAATCAAGGTTGAGCCCGTGGATGGGATGCGGTGCTTCCACTTGTGAGGCCAAGCGTCCATTTGATGGCTTCGAAATACATCTTCTGAATGTCAGGATCGTCCCACGATTCCTTGGTGTGCCCGAGAGTCGAATAGAACACGCGTCCTTTGCCGTACATCTTTGACCACGCGACGGCGAAATCGTGATCCGCACGATGGACTTTCGGATTGTTCAAGTCGAGTTTCGCCGGATCGAGGCTTAACAAAACGTTTACCTTTTCGCGGGACCAATTCTTGTCCTGATAGATCTCGTCGTGCTTTACGAAAGCGTGCGGGAAATGGCGGACGGCAGGGAACGTCGGGTCTTCGACCACAATAGGCGCGTCGAACGTCATCCAGGGATGCTGATCGAACCAACCGCCGATCATCTCGCCGTATTCGGGCCATTTGTAATTCGTATCAAGAGCAGCGTGGATGCCGACGAATCCTTTTCCATCGTCTTTGATAAACGACATCATGTCGGCCTTTTGGCTGTCGTCTAAGTCGAGCTCGCCGGTCGTACTGGCGAACACAAGCGCGTCAAAGGAATTCAAGGTGTGAACGTTCCGTTCTTTTATGTCTTTTTTCGTGATCAGCTCGGTGTCTGTGCGGATGGTGGCATCCCAAAGCTTCGTATCATGACCCATTTTCCAAATGTTGGCCATGGCATCGGGAATGGAATCATGCTCCCAGCCCTTGGTCTGGCCGATCACCAAAACGTGCTTCGTGGCTGATGAAGAGGCGGGTTGTTGTGCCTGGGCCACGCCTGAGCCGGTTTGGACGAACCTCGCGAGGGGCAACGCGATTGACACGGCCAGCGCCGCACGATAGAACAATTCCCGATTCATTCTCACGACGGAGAGCTTAGCAGAGTAGAATCTCGATACGATAGAACATTTGAAGGAGCTAGTGTGAAACCTACTTGCGCGAAAGTTTGCCTGTTAGCCATTTGCCTCGTACCGGGAATCGCTCGATCCGCACCCGGCAATGCGCCGTTGATTTTGAGGCACCCTGCGTTGGGCAAGACCAAGATTGTGTTCTCTTATGGCGGCGATTTGTGGTCGGTGCCGCGCGAAGGCGGCGAGGCGACGCACATAACCGCGGGACCGGGTGTTGAGAAGGATCCGGTTATTTCCCCGGACGGCACGCAAGTCGCATTTAGCGGCGAATACGAAGGCAACGAGGATGTGTATGTGGTGCCTATCGACGGCGGGATTCCCAGGCGATTGACGTATCATCCCGCTCCCGATACACCGGTGAGCTGGACGCCGGACGGTAAGCAGATCGTGTTTCGTTCGAATCGGGCAAGTTATTCCCGGTTCACGCAACTGTTCCAGATTTCAGTCGAAGGCGGGTTCCCGACGGAGGTTCCATTGCCGGCGGGATTTGACGGCTCCTATTCGCCGGATGAAGCGAAATTGGCGTATATGCCGGTCATGCCGGCTTTTCAAATATGGAAACGCTACCGGGGCGGGCGAACGACGCCAATTTGGATTGCGACGCTCGCGAGTGGCGCGATTGAAAAAATTCCGCGGAACAACTCGAACGACATTAATCCGATATGGCTAGGACAGAAGATTTATTTTCTGTCGGATCGCAACGGCCCCGTGACGCTGTTTTCATATGATATCGAGTCGAAGAAGGTTACCGAGGCGGTGCATAACACTGGATTCGATTTGAAATCTGCGAGCGCGTTCGGCAACACAATCGCGTATGAGCAGTTCGGAACGATTTACCTTTATGACACAGGCTCTGGGAAATCGAAGAAAGTAGACATTCGCGTTGCGGGCGATGTTCCCGCCATCCGGCCATCGCTTCAAAAAGTCGATTCGAAAATTGCGAATGCGCGAATCTCTCCTACCGGTATGCGCGCTATTTTTGAAGCACGCGGAGAGATCTTCACCGTGCCAGCGGAGAAAGGTAGTATCCGTAATTTGACAAATACCTCCGCGGTTGCGGATCGCGATCCATCATGGTCGCCGGACGGAGCGCAGATCGCGTATTTTTCGGATGAATCAGGCGAATACCAACTCTATTTGCGCCCTCAAAACGGTATTGGCGTTGTAACGAAAATCTCTCTAGGTGAGAAGCCTGCGTTCTTTTATGGGCCAACGTGGTCTCCGGATTGCAAAAAGATTGCATATACCGACAACCGTCTGAATGTGTGGTACATCGATCTGGACACGAAGAAACCGGTGAAGATCGACACCGATACTTATGAAACGCCATTTCGAGATTTGCGCCCGACGTGGTCTCCGGATAGCAAATGGATCGCGTACAACAAAATTCTGAAGAATCACTTGCGCGCGGTCTTTGTTTATTCGCTCGATAGCGGGAAGAGCACGCAGATAACAGACGGTATGAGCGATGCCAACTATGCCGAGTGGGATAAGAACGGAAAGTATTTGTATTTCGCCGCAAGTACGGATCGCGGCCTCTCGACGGCATGGCTCGATATGTCGAGCATTGATCGCAAGGTTACGAAGAGCCTCTACGTTGTCGTATTGCGAAAGGAGGACCCGTCTCCGGTTGCGCCTGAAAGTGATGACGAGAAGGTCGGAGAGGCGTTGAAAAAGACGGAGCCGGCGAAGGACGCTAAGCCCGAAAAGGCCGACAAGACACCGGTTGCCGTGCGCATCGATTTCGATGGAATCGATCAACGCATCCTGGCGCTGCCTCCGCCCGCTCGGGATTATCACGAAGTGTTTGCGGGCCAAACAGGAGTGCTGTATTTGCTTGAGGCGGCGGAAGCGAACGATCAGGCCCCCCAGAGACCGACCGTTACGGTTCAAAAATTTGACCTGAAAACGCGGAAGACCGAAAAAATAGTGGAAGGCATTTCTGCGTTCGACCTGTCATTCAATGGCGAAAAAATGCTGTTCAAGCAGGGCGATCGCTGGGCGATTGGCTCCGCGACTGCGGCAGCGAAACCCGGTGAAGGCACTCTCAATTTGAGCGGCATGGAAATCCGCGTGGATCCTCGCGAGGAATGGCGCCAGATGTATCACGAGGTATGGCGGATCGAGCGCGATTTCTTCTATGACCCGAATGCGCACGGCCTGAATTTGAAAGCGGCTGAAGAACGCTACCGGCCGTATGTGGATAGTATTGCTAGCCGAGATGATCTGAATTATTTGTTTGAAGAGATGCTCGGTGAATTAACGGTCGGTCACTTGTTTGTGCGTGGCGGAGCGATGCCGGACATCAAGCCCGTGCCGTGCGGCCTATTGGGGGCCGATTACAAGATCGAAAATGGCCGGTACCGATTCGCGCGCGTGTACAGCGGGGAGAATTGGAACCCCAATTTGAAAGCGCCTCTCACCGAGCCGGGAGTTAACGTGGTTGCCGGAGACTATCTGCTCGCGGTAAATGGACACGACCTTCGACCGCCTCAAAATGTTTATGAACCGTTTCTCGCGACGGCCGGAAAGCAAATCATAATTCGTGTCGGCCCAGATCCTTCGGGAGCGAACGCGCGCGATGTAACGGTTGTACCCATCCCAGACGAGTCGGGATTGCGAAACCGGGATTGGATTGAAGCAAACCGGCGGAAGGTGGATCAGATGAGCGGAGGACGGCTCGCTTATGTTTATTTGCCGAACACGGCCGGGGCTGGGTACACGAATTTCAACCGCTATTATTTCGCGCAGATCGGGAAACAGGGTGCTGTGATTGATGAGCGCTTCAATGGAGGCGGCGATATTGCGGATTATGTTATCGACTATTTGAAACGGCCGTTGACGAACTACTTCAGCACCCGCTACGGCTCTGATTTCACCACGCCACAGAATCAGATTTTCGGACCGAAAGCGATGATCATCAATGAATATGCGGGTTCCGGCGGCGATGCCATGCCCTGGCTTTTCCGTCAGGAGAACGTCGGGAAACTGGTCGGAAAGCGCACGTGGGGCGGCCTGGTGGGAATTTTTGGATTCCCTGAGTTGATCGATGGAGGCACCGTGACGGCGCCTAATCTCGCCTTTTATAATCTGACGGGCGAATGGGACGTGGAGAATCACGGCGTTCCGCCTGATATCGAAGTGGAATTTGATCCGGCGGTGGTTCGCCAGGGGCATGATCCACAGCTTGAAAAAGCTGTTGAAGTGCTTATGGAGGATCTACGCGAGCACCCGTTACCGGTTCACAAGAAGCCTCCGTACCCGAACTATCACCGTGCGGTTGAGTCAGCGGGAGTGCATGAGCCTCGTCCGGAAACGAAACGCGAAACTCCGAGCCTTGATTCAGATAACTCTCGACGCTGATCGTCGCGCCGTGGCGGAGCGCAATGCTTTCAGCGAGCGCTAGGCCGAGCCCATGCCCGCCATCTGGACGGGTTCTCAGTCGATCTGCGCGGTAGAAGCGCTCAAAGATATGGGGAAGATCTTGAGGAGGGATACCCGGGCCGGAGTCCTTGATCGTGACCTCAGTCCTGTTCCCGGCGGTTCTCAAGAGAAGTTCGACGCGGCCACCCGGTTCTGAGTATTTGATCGCATTATCCAAGAGGGCGAGAAAAAGACGGCGCAGCGCAGGTTGATTTCCCTTGACGAGTACGCGCGAATCGGGCAAGGAGCACATCACATTTACGTGACGAAAATCCGCAATAGGCTGAACTTCTGAACACGCGCTTTGCACTGAGTTCGATAGATCGAGTAATTCCGTGGGCATTTCCACCGCGCTGGCATCGCTCCTGGCCAGGAATAGAAGGTCTTCGACTAGCTGGGTCATCCTTCCAATTTCCGTTTTGACCTGATTGAGCGACTCGCGATATTCTTCCGGCGTTCGAGGCCGCCGAAGCGCGAGTTCGGTACTCGTTCGGATGATTGCCAGTGGCGTTCGCAGTTCGTGCGAGGCATCCGCAGAAAACTGTAAGACTCTTTTTATGGCAGTTTCCAGGCGGTCGAGCATCGTATTCCAGGCTTCGGCGAGACGTTGTAACTCATCTCCGGTTTGGGGAACCGGCAAGCGCGATGAGATGTTATCGATACTTATGGAACGCGCTGCCGCCGTCATGGCATCGACCGGCCTTAATGCTCGACGGCTTACCCAGAAACCGCCGATACAAGCGATCAGAATGATTGTGGGAATCAGGCTGAGAAACAGCGTTTCAAGCACATTCAGAACGTGTTCAATCGTGTCGAGCGATATACCGATTTCGAGCGTGTAATGCGTGCTCCGAGCCGAGATGTCGTGATGCAAGACCCGATAACGGTGACCTTGTACTCGAACAGCAACATACGGCAAATTCGCTTGCCCTGTCGAAGGCGGGTTCACGGGGTATGAAAACGTGAAATCGCCGTCTACACTGCGCAGCCGCAAAAATGATGAATCCGGCAGACCTTTACAGAACTCTTCCAACTCTTCTTTGAGCGTCGTGGCGGGGCCTTCGGTCAGCTCATGATTCAAGAAAAGCTCAAAGCTGCGCGCGCGGCTAGCGAGCCCTTCGTCTACCTCACGGATCAGAGTGTGCCGGAGCGAGATCCAAATCAAAGCAGCAAGTAGGAATAGGCCCGCTGCCAGGACTAGCGCGTACCACGCGGTTAAACGCAAGCGAATCGAGATCTCACGCATCAACCGAATGCTCCTTGATACAGTACCCAACTCCGCGGACGGTTTGGATCAGCTTTGGTTCCCGCGCATCGATCTTCATGCGCAATAGTCTGATAAATGCCTCGATCGTGTTCTCGCTGACTTCGCTATCGAATCCCCAAACCGATTCGAGAATCGATTGCCGCGTAACCACACGCCCGGAGTTCCGCAGCAGAAGCTCGAGAAGCGCGAATTCGCGAGGAGTCAAATTGATGGCCTCGCCGTCACGCGTAACTTCCCTGGTTGCAGGATCGAGTCGAAGGCCGCCCACTTGAAAGGGCGGAAGACGGTCGATGCGCGCGCGCCGTGTTATGGATCGAAGGCTTGCAAGCAACACTTCAAAAGAAAAGGGCTTCGTCAGGTAGTCGTCGCCGCCGCTGTCCAAGCCGCGCACAATATCGCTCGTAGTATCGCGGGCTGAAAGCATCAGAATGGGTGTTTGGTTGCGCGATTCCCGAAGGCGGCGCGCAACCGTTAGCCCGTCCAGGCCGGGCAACACGATGTCGAGAACGATCGCATCGAAACGAAGCGATCGTGCCGTCTCTAAACCTTCGATACCGTCCCGCGCAATGACTGCAAAATGACCTTCTTCGGTCAATCCACGCTTGAGCAGCTCCGCCATCTGCGGCTCGTCTTCGACGATCAACACGCGCATCTGAACTTCATCCTATCCGGAATTCTGCGACATTAAGCGCCGGCGCTTTCAGCGAATTTTCAGGAAACTCTGTTGAACTGGTGAGTGGCGCGCATTAAGTTGATGTGAGACTCTATGTTTCGCAGTTTTTGCCGGCTTACGATTCTCGCTTTTCTTGCTTGCTTAGTACTGCAAGCGCAAACGACAGAAGTCCCGCGCACAATCGATTTGAAGGATGCGCTGGCCCGCGCCAGAAAGTACGGACTACAACTTGATCCGGCAACGATTGCGGTCGAATTGGCGAAAGAGGACCGGAAACAAGCCCGAGCGGCGACACTTCCTTCTGCGAACGCGCTCAACCAGTTTATTTATACCGAAGGGAATGGGACGCCGTCGGGGGTGTTCGTAGCGAATGACGGTGTTCATGTGTACAACGAGCAGTTACAGGTGCATGAAGAAGTTCTTTCGCTCGCTCGACGCGGGGAGATTCGGCGAACACAGGCGGCTGAAGCCGCTGCGCAAGCAAAACTCGACGTTGCCGCACGAGGGCTGAATGCGACGGTTGTAGGCGATTACTACGCGATTGTCTCGGCGCAAAGAAAACTTGCGAACGCGAGAACGAGTTTAAATGAAGCGGGACGATTTCTCGATATTACGCAGAAACAGGAAAAAGGAGGTGAAGTAGCGCACGCGGACGTTGTTAAGGCGCAACTACAAATCCAGCAGCGCCAGCGTGATCTGCAGGATGCGCAACTGGCGCTAGATAAGGCGAAGATCACCCTTGGCGTCTTGATCTTTCCGGACTTCCGGCAGGATTTTTCAGTCGAAGATGACCTACAGAAAGCGCTCGAGCTGCCAGCCTATCCTGAAGTCCAAACTCAAGCGAAGAGTAGCAGCCCAGATATCCGGGCGGCCCAAGCCTCCCTTCAAGAGGCGCGATTTGCTTCAGCGGTTGCGAGATACGCCTATCTTCCGTCGTTCAGTCTTGATGTCTTCTATGGAATCGACGCTAACCAATTCGCGGCTCGAACGAATTCCCCGACGCAGGCGACAGGCCGGAGCACCCTTCCGCATTTTGAAGTTCCATACCGGCAAAATTTGGGTTATGTCGCGCAGGCGACTCTGACGATTCCGGTGTGGGACTGGGGCGGCATTCGCAGTAAAGTTAAACAGTCAGATCTGCGCAGGAGCCAGGCTGAAACGGAACTCACGCTCGCTCAGCGGCAATTGCAAGCGAATCTTGCCTCTTTTTACAAAGAGGCGCAGACTGCGGAATCGCAAGTGGAATCGCTCCGATCCTCGGCTGATCTTTCGGCGGAGAGCCTGCGTTTGACCATTGACCGCTATCAGGCAGGCGAGGCGACCGTGCTCGAGGTTGTCGACGCGCAGACCACTCTTATGCAGGCGCGGAACGCTTTTGACGACGGGCTTGCGCGCTATCGCGTGGCGCTTGCTGAGCTTCAGACGCTCACGGGAACGCTGTAGAACTATGCTCATCAAGGCCGTCGTAGCTGCAGATTTGTTGGCGGTTATTCTTCTCGCTGGCTGCTCTCGGGGCGTGAAAGAAGAAGCTGCGGAGCCTGCAACGCCTGTTCAGGTAGCGCGCGCGACACGCGGGTCAATTCAGCACACGATTACTGCGAACGCGATCCTGTTTCCACTGAACCAAGCGAATGTCACATCGAAGATTAGCGCGCCGGTACGGAAGATATTTGTGAATCGCGGTGATCACGTCAAGCAAGGGCAGCTTCTCGCGACTCTTGAGAGCCGCGATTTGGGCGCCGCTGCGCAAGAAAGCAAAGAGTTATATGACCAAGCGCAAGCCGCATATCAAACAACAACCGGGGCTACGGTTCTGGAAGACAAAACCAAAGCGATTGCGGATGCGCGCGCGGCTCAACAGGCGCTCGACGCCACTCGGAAGGTATATGAAAGCCGGCTGAATCTGTTTCACGAGGGAGCGCTTGCGCGCAAGTTGGTGGACGATGCTCAAGTAGCGATGGTGCAGGCCCAAAGTCAATACGACACGGCCCAGCGCCATCTTGAATCATTTCAGCAAGTGAGCGAGCGGCAGCAGGTAAAGAGCGCGGAAGCCCAGCTCGCGGCGGCGCAGGCGCATTATCAAAGCGCCGAGGCGCAATTGTCGTACGCTGAGATTCATAGCCCGATTAACGGCATCGTGTCCGATCGTCCTGTCTACCCAGGCGAGATGGCGAATAGCGGATCGCCGATCATTTCTGTCGTCGATATTTCGCAAGTGGTCGCTCGCGCAAACATCCCCGTTAAAGAAGCCGGAGCAATTCAAGCGGGTAGACCTGCGACGATTTCGGAGCCGGACGTGAATATTAGCGGGAGAGTGACCGTGGTCAGCCCGGCCGTCGATCCCAACACGACGACTATCGAAGTGTGGGTTCAAGCAGTGAACACGGGAGAGCGCTTAAAGCCAGGCAGCACAGTTCAAGTCTCGATCAACGCTGAAACGGTAAACGATGCTGTCCTCATTCCCCCGGCGGCCCTCCTTTCTTCCGACGAGGGCGGAGAGAAGGTGATGGTGGTGGAGGCTGATTCTCTGGCGCACGAGCGAAGGATAGAAGTTGGCATTCGACAGCCGGATGAGGTTCAGATTCTGAGTGGCGTTAAAGAAGGAGACCAGGTAATCACGTTTGGCGGTCTTGGTTTGGAAGATAAAGCCAAGGTCACGATTGAACAGCAAAGCCAGGGTGAGGCGCCGGAAAAATCTGCCGAGGGCGAGACCGCGAAGCCAGACGCAAAGGGTACAGGCGAGCAACCTTGAGCGAGATCACGACGCTCGAAGCAACGGAGCAGCGGATAACTGAGCATTGGAGCGCCCGATTTTCGCGCTCGATCATTTTCGTCATTCTCACTCTGGTGGTTATGGGAGGTTATCTCGCCTTCACAATTCCCGTAGCTGTTTTTCCAGCAACCGACTTCCCGCGGATCGTGATCGGCGTAGACAATGGCGTCGCGCCCATCGATCAGATGCAAGTGACCGTGACACGCCAGATTGAAGAGACAGTGAATACTGTTCCCGGTTTGGAGCAGGTGCGTTCGATTACCAGCCGCGGATCGGCCGAAATCAATTTGTTTTTTAACTGGGAGGTCGACATGTTCCAGACACTGGAATATGTAAACGCAGCTTTGGCGCGCATTCAAACGAGTCTTCCGCCTACGGCGAAGGTGACGAGCAACCGTTTGACTTTCGCGGCGTTCCCGATCATCGGCTATAGCCTGACTTCCCCAACCGTGCCTCAGACTACGTTATGGGAACTCGCTACTTACACGATCAAACCCCGATTAAATCGCGTCAACGGCGTGTCGACCATCGTTGTTCAAGGCGGTCAGGAGCCTGAGTTCCAGGTTGAGCCCGATCCGAGCAAGTTACTCGAGACGCAAGTGACGGTTCCCGAGCTGGTGGATGCGCTCTCAAAAAGCAACCTGATCGATTCGCCGGGGCTGTTCGAAAATAATCACCAGCTCGTGCTTACGCTGGTAAGCGGCCAAGTTCGAACTCCTGCTGAAATTTCAAATATTGTCGTTAAGACAACCTCAGCAGGTGTTCCCGTACGCGTGGGTGATATCTCGAACGTTGCGCCATCTGTGATGCCGATCTATACGGCCGTTCGAGCGAATGGCAAGCCGGCTGTTCTTCTCAATCTCTACCGTCAACCTGATAGCAACACGGTCGCCGTTGCGGATGCGGTGAGCAAAGAACTAGATCAGATCAAGAAATCGCTTCCGCCGAATGTAAATCTGGTGTCCTTCTATGACCAATCCGAATTGGTGCGGGATTCGATTACGAGTGTTCGCGATGCGATTTTGATCGGCCTGATTCTCGCGGCCATTATTTTGGTTCTGTTCCTGCGGGATTGGGGCAGCTCGCTCGTGGCCGGCCTGGTGATTCCCGCAACTATCGCGATCACGTTCATTGCGCTCCGCCTGCTTGGCGAGAGTTTTAACTTGATGACACTGGGCGGGCTTGCGGCAGCAGTTGGTCTCGTAATTGACGACGCCATTGTGGTGGTCGAGAATATTGTGCTGCATCGCGATTCGGGTCAGACACGAGGCGAAGCGATTCGCAGCGCACTGCGCGAAATTCGTGTCCCGCTTATCGGCTCGACGATTACGCCGATTGTGGTTTTTCTGCCGCTGATCAGCATCACCGGTGTAACCGGCACGTTCTTTCGCGCACTCGCGATCACTGTCGGGACAGCGCTTCTAACGTCGCTAGCGCTCGCGCTCACGTGGACGCCTACCTTGAGTCATTACCTGCTGCGGAGGCGGCCAGGCGCTCATGTGCTTTCATCTGCGGATAGGCATGGTCGTGTGGCAAGCGCCGGTTTCATGGGAAGACTCACTCGTGCATATGATCGAGCGTTGAAATTTGTACTCGCTCATCCGTTTACGCTTGCGGCCGCGTGCGTCCTGCTGATAATCGCATCCTTCTTCTGCTATCGGCTCCTTGGTACCGATTTGCTTCCGGCGATGGACGAGGGTGGCTTCATTTTGGACTATTTGATGCCCGCTGGTTCGTCGCTCGACGATACGAATCGAGTGCTGAGCGGCGTCGAAAAAATTCTCGCGTCGATTCCGGAAGTAGAGAGCACGTCGCGCCGAACGGGCTTGCAGCTTGGGCTCGCGGCAGTAACGGAAGCAAACAACGGCGACATTTCAGTGAAATTAAAACGCAAGCGCGAGCGGGGAATCGACGAGGTGATGTCCGACGTTCGCGAAAAGGTGAACAAACAATACCCGCAACTCGATACGGAATTTGTCCAACTGCTTCAAGATATGATTGGCGACCTCACCAGTTCTCCCGAGCCGATCCAAATTAAGCTGTTTTCGGAGAACCCGGACTTACTCGCCCAGTGGGCTCCAAAGGTGGCGGACAAGATCAAAACGATTTTTGGCGTCACCGATGTGAAGAACGGAATCGAGAATACGATTAGCGGCCCGGCCTTAATCATGAAAGTAGATCCGGCTGTCGCGGCGCGAGCCGGATTCACACCGCAGGAAGTTGAGCTGGATGCGAGCGCGATCCTCGAAGGCGAGCCGGCCCCCACGCCGGTTGTGATCAACAGCCGACCCTACACAATGCGGGTGCGGTTTCCGCCAGAGACCAGGGCATCGCTGGATGCGATCAAGAACACTCTTCTCACGAGCTCCACTGGGAAGACGGCTACGCTCGGATCGCTTGCGGATATTTCCACTGAGGCAGGGCAGACCGAGATCCTTCGTGAAAATCTTCAGCGTGATGTTGCTGTAACCGGCCGCTTCGAAGGCGTAAGTCTGGGGAAGGGAATGGCGGCCGTGCAACGAGCAGTGGCAACGCTTCACATTCCGGCGGCCATTCGTGTCGTATACGGCGGTACCTACGAAGAGCAGCAGCGCTCTTTTCGTGATCTTTTGTTTGTGCTTGCTCTCGCGGTGGTACTTGTGTTTACGGTGCTGCTGTTCGAGTTCGGCACTTTTGCCGCGCCCGCTGCAATTCTGGCCTCGGCTTTGCTGTCCACATCTGGCGTTTTTCTAGCCTTACTGATCACGGGCACCACGTTCAACATCTCATCGTTTATGGGTCTGATCATGGTGATCGGCATCGTTGCGAAAAACGGAATCCTATTACTTGATGCCGATCAGCGCTTCCGTGCTGAGGGGTCCTCCGCATACGATGCAATGCTGCTTGCGGGCGAGCGCCGGCTGCGGCCGATCATCATGACGGCGATGGCCACAGTCGCGGGAATGATTCCGCTATCTCTGGCTATTGGGGCAGGATCACAAATGTTGCAGCCGCTCGCGATCGCCGTAATCGGGGGAATCCTTGCGTCGATGGTGCTTTCGCTCATCGTTACGCCAGCCGTTCATTATTATTTGACCCGCAGAGGCGAGCGCGTCTAGCCGGCCTCCAGGCGCTCGGAATTCGGTGTCGTTTTTGCGGTGGCGGGCCTTTCTCTGCCATCCTTATAATTTCGACATGATTACATTGCCTTCACGAACCGAGATGCAGCGTGCGTTCTTTTTGAAAGACTCGTCCTACAACGGCCTGTTCTTTACGGCAGTTCGTACGACCGGCGTATTTTGCATGCCCTCCTGTCCTTCGCGGCGCCCAAACGCCGAAAATATCGAGTTCTTCCCTAGCGCGCGCGAGGCGCTGGCTGCTGGATATCGACCATGCAAGCGATGTTCTCCTATGCAGGCGAATGGCGCACCGCCCGACTGGACGCGGCCTTTGTTTCAACTGGCTGAAGATGCTTCGGTGCGCCGCATCCGCGAAGAGGATATCCGGCGCCTTGGTATTGATCCGGTACGCGCCCGGCGCTATTTCATGCAGAACTACGGCATGACGTTCCAGTCTTATTGCCGCGCACAGCGGATGGCCGGCGCGCTCGAATCCATTCGCAATGGCGTGATGCTCGATGACGTGATCGGCGAAAGCGGGTACGAATCGCACAGCGGTTTTCGAGACGCATTCCGCCGCGTTTTCGGTGATCCGCCGGTGCGCACGCGCAGTAATGATTGTGTTTTGGCGACATGGACGGAGACGCCTCTCGGCCCGATGGTCGCGGGAGCGAATCGCGATGGGGTCTGCCTGCTTGAATTTACCGACCGTCGCAAGCTCGAAACGCAATTCCTGACCACGCGAAAGCGTTTCCGCTGCACCGTGGTCCCTGGCACAAACGAGCATCTGGAGCAATTGAAAGACGAGTTGCCCCGTTATTTCGCAGCGCAGCTTACGCGGTTTACCGTTCCGTTGGTCTATCCAGGCACACCGTTTGAGGAGCGTGTTTGGAACGAATTGCTCAAAATTCCCTATGGAGATACGCGCTCTTACGAGGAGATCGCGGCCGCGGTGGGGGCAGCAGGGGCGTCTCGCGCGGTGGGCGCAGCAAATGGGCGCAATCGTATTTCGATCGTGATTCCATGTCACCGCGTCATCAACAAGAGTGGCCTATTAAGCGGCTATGGCGGAGGCGTGTGGCGCAAGCGGATACTCCTGGAGAGCGAGAAGGCGCGCACGCCGATTGAACGCGGAGCGGTGGCTTAATCTTTCGGTATCTCTGTAATCCAAAAAACTGTCCGGCTTGCGTCTACAATGAAGACGCATCGTTCGGAAGATTATGGCGGCACGTTCTAAACGGGCCTCGGAATTATCGCCGTTATCAGCAGTAATCACGATTGGCATCGTGATTACGACACTGTATTTCGGCAAGGACGTGCTTGTCCCTTTCGCGTTAGCGTTGCTGATCAGCTTCCTGCTCACTGCGCCGGTGACGTGGCTCGAAAGTCTCAAACTCGGCCGTCCGTTATCCGTATTGATTGTCCTCTCGATCGCGCTGTGCATTGGAGCTGGAGCGCTCTGGGTGGGTGCGCAGCAACTATCCGAGATCGTAAGCAATCTGCCCCATTACCAGGAAAATATCCGCAGAAAGATAGAAGCCGTACGAAATCCGAAGGGTCCCGCGCTGGAGAAAGCAACGGAAGGGATACAGCAGATCACCACATTAGTAACCGGCGACGGCTCGCCTGCTGAACGAGAGAAGAATCTTTCGCCTGCAAATGTTGCGCGAAAACGGGCCACGAAGACTCCCCAAGCTCCGGCACCCGTGCCGGTCGAGGTCGTCAGCCACCGCACAAGCACGCTGCAGTCACTTGGGCTGATCAGTACATCGCTGGCGCGCTTTCTTGGCGTAGCCGCTGCGGTAATTGTCCTCACGATTTTCATGCTGATGAAACGAACGGATCTGCGAAACAGGCTTTTCCGGCTCTGGGGCCGCGGACGTTTGGTCGTTGCAACTACAGCACTCGACGATGCCGCCACACGCGTCAGCCGCTATCTTTTGACTCAGTCGCTTATTAACACAACCTTCGGAACGCTGCTTGGTTTCGGGCTGTATTTCATCGGCGTGCCTTACGCGCCATTTTGGGGCGTGCTCGCCGCGCTTTTGCGATTCATTCCGTACGTGGGCACATGGGTAGCCGGTGCGTGCCCAGTCCTTCTGGCCCTGGCGGTTTTTGAAGGTTGGACGAAGCCGCTGCTCACACTGGGCCTGTTCGTGGGGATTGAGGCGGTTACATCCGGACTTGCCGAGCCATGGCTTTATGCAACCCGCACAGGCATCTCTTCTTTGGCAATTCTCGTTTCCGCCGCCTTTTGGACCCTATTGTGGGGGCCCATAGGGCTCGTGCTTTCTACCCCTTTGACGGTTTGTCTGGCCGTGGTTGGCCGCCATGTCCCGCAGCTCGAGTTTCTTTACATCCTCCTGGGTGACGAGCCGGTCCTCACGCCGGAAGCTCACTACTATCAAAGATTGCTTGCCATGGATGAAGACGAAGCCGCGGAGGTAGCGGAAAGATTCCTTGATAAAAGCAGCCTGACGGAACTTTACGATTCGGTTCTCATTCCGGCGCTCTCGCTGGCTGAGCGGGACCGGCACGAGGACAGACTCGACGAGCAAAGACAGAAATTCATTCATCGCAGCACTAAGGAAATAATTGAAGAGCTCGGTGAGCGCACGCTGGCTTCTGAAGAACGACCGGTTCCCGCGAATCGTCGTGAATCGGGCCTGACGATACGCTGCATTCCGGCGAGAGACGATGCAGATGAGCTCGTGGGCCTGATGCTTGCGCAACTGTTGCGCGGATTGGGATACGATGCGGAAGCGATTTCTCTGGGACCCGTTGACAGTATGCTCGATCAGCTTGTACGCGCGGAAGCGGATGTGCTTTTCGTCTCGGCGTTACCGCCCTTTGCTGTTACTCACGCCCGGGCAGTGTGCCGAAGGGCGCGGCAGATGCGGCCGGATCTAAAGGTCATCGTCGGAATGTGGGACCCAACTATTCAACTGGATAGAGTTAAAGAGCGCTTGGGACCGGATTGCTCAGAGGCCGTAATGACGACACTGGCGCAAGCGGAGGCTGAGGTGAGAGTTCTCGAAGCAGCAAATCCCCTCACTAGGCACTCCGCATGAAGCGGTTCCGTTTAAGCCTTTTCCGCAAGAATTAGCGGAGACGGCCCGGGAACATCGAGCGTCCTCATATTCTGGAATCCGGAATGGCGCAGCCAGTCTGAAATCTCTTCGAATGAGTATGTCCCGCCCGCTTCGGTATGCACAAGCATATTGACCGCGAAAATTAACCCTTGTGGCGGTCCGCTCCGTTCGGGATTCACAAGGAATTCAGCGATTGCGATGGTGCCGCCCGGGCGCAGTGCATCCCGCACGCGGCTCAAGAGCCGTTTACTGCGATCGACGCCCTCGCTGTGCAAGATGTGCCCTAGTGTTGCCACGGAGTAATTCGAGCCGAAATCCGCTTCGAGCAAATCGCCAGGAACGAACCGGAACCGGTCCTGCAGGTTGAAACGGGCTACCATCTTCTTCGTTGTTCCGATCACCTGCTCCCAATCGACCACAGTCACTTCCACTGAAGGCGATGACTGCGCGAGGGCGATGCCCCACACGCCGGAACCAGCGGCGAGATCGAGGACCCGCGCCGGTTCCTTGAACTGCGAAAGATTCACCTCTTCGGCGAGTATTTTTGCTGCAGGATAGCCCATCGGGAGAAGGGCTTCGACGAATTGTTCAAAAAACGGAGCGCCGTGTTCTTGACGATTTGCTGGAGAGACAGGGTTCCCGGTTTTAACACACTCCGAGACTTGCAGCCACCTCGGGATTAGATCGCGCCTCACATGGTGGAAAATTCCACCCTGAAATTCAAGCTTGCCCCGCACCAGGAAAGCTGCCGATTCAGGTGTCAAACGGTATCTTCCCTCCGAGTCCTTGCTAAGAAGCTCGAATCCGACGAGCGCGTCCGCAAGAGCCGCAATTCCGCGTTCCGATGCTCCTGTCTCAGCGGCGAGTTCTTGCACCGAGAGCGCACGATCTTCCAAAACGTCAAATAACCGGTTTTCGACCGCAGCCTCGATTAGTAAGGGCGGAGCGAATGCCCACATCATTTTGAGGATTCGTTCAGGACTTATTTGCGGTTGTTGCTGCGTTTGAGGCATTGTTCCAGGGTACACTCCGCGCCTTGTCCTGCCAATCGCGTCCCGATTTCTTAAAATCTGCCGTCCTTAATCCGATGCGTCTGCCAGTCCGTACTTATAAACACGAAAGATCGCATCCGCGATCCATTTGAGTATTGGAGGCCTTCACTTTATGGTTCGATTTCGAGGATCAGCATTGAGCGTCGTGCTAGTCTTCACGTTCTCGCTTTCCCAGGCCGGCTTTGCCGCAAGTCATCGGGAAGCTCCCATCACTGCCATTGACCAGAAAGCGGACATCACGGACTGGTTTACCTTCGTCAGCCCCGAGAATCCCGACAAAGTGGTGATGATCATGAATGTCGATCCGTTCCTTGAGCCCTCGAACGGCCCGAATTATTTTCCCTTTGATCCAGGAATTCGGTACGCGATGTTGGTCGACAATGACCACGATGCGGTGCCCGACGTCATTTTCGAATTCCGGTTCAAAACTGAAATCCGGGCGCCTGAGGTCTTCACGGGATTCGTTGGGGGGATTCCGGGAATCCCGCCAATCACCTCGCTCGATGGCGCTGGATCTGCCGGATTGAGCCTCCGCCAAACCTACACCGTGACCATGATCAAGAACGGTGTTCGCACGGATCTTACGGCAGGCCGGACGCTCTTTGCCGTTCCCAGCAATGTAGGTCCGCGCACGATGCCCGACTATGACGCGCTCCGAAAGGAGGGAATTTACACCCTCGATCATGGCATCCGCGTTTTCGCGGGAACCGTCGCCGATCCGTTCTTTATTGATCTGGGTGCCGCATTCGATTCGCTAAATTTCCGAAAGGCTGCCGGTGGTGGGGTGTTGACTCCCGCGGAAGATGCCGCCGACAACGAAAACTTTGCGCCAAATGCAGTGGCCGGGTTCAACGTAAATAGCATTGCCTTGGAGGTGCCCATCACGATGCTGACGGCGGATGGCAAATGGCACCCGAGCTGTGAAAAGCAAGCGGTCATCGGCACCTGGGCGACAACATCGCGCCAAAACAATCACCTGCTCAGCAATGAGAAGGCTAAATCGAGCAATCCCTACGAGTGGACCCAGATCCAAAGGATGGCTAACGCGCTGATTAACGAGCTCATCATCGGCACGGGTGACAAAGACAAATGGAGCCAAGCCGAGCCTAAGAACGATGCTACTTTCGCAAATTACGATCTAAACCCGGTGCTCGCTCAAGTCTTCAAGTCGATCGGCATCCCGGTGCCCTCCGCACCCCGAACTGATCTCTTGCCTTTGGTTATCTATACAGCGCCGATCTGCCCCGGCTGCGGCAAGAATGACGCAGGTCCGATCGCCGATCTTTTGCGCTTGAATACAGGCGTGGCTCCCAGGAAGCCTGGCAGTGAGAGGCGTCTCGGGCTGCTGGCGGGCGATCCGGCGGGTTATCCAAACGGAAGACGGCTAATCGACGATGTTGTTGACATTTCGGCACGCGCGGTGGAAGGCATCTTGAAGGATGCGGCAAAATACAACCTTCGAATCGGCGATGGCGTGAATACGGCAAGCTACGAAAAGCCGGAACCTGAGTTTCCCTTTGTTGCTCCTGCCTACAGCGGGCGTGATAGTCACCACTTAGGCCCCGGACAGCCGGGTTGTGCCGGCGGAGATTGTCCCGTCAATTGAGTCGGGGCACTTCTAAAAACGTGAGATGACCCGGGCTCCATCCTGAGCCCGGACCTCTGCTCTTATGTCCCGAATTCGGCTGTTATTGCTAGTTTTCCTAACCGCGCTTCCCCTCTGCTCCCACCCGATGGGGAACTTCAGCGTGAGTCATTACGCTCGGCTTGATCTATCGAGAAACGGGAGCAGCTTGACATACGTGCTCGATTTCGCTGAGATCCCTACCCTCGAACTGCTTCAGGAATGGAATCTGGATGCGAACCAGACAGCAGAACTCAAGTTGCGAGCGAGACAGGAGGCGAAGCAGTGGCTGAAGGGACTCGCCATCGAGGAAAACGGACGCGCCATTTCAGCCTGGCTCCAAACAGTTCAGATCAACATTCAAGATGGCGCGGGTGGTATGCCGATCTTGCGCGTCACAATGATTTCGAGTCTTGGCCTGCGATCCGGAAAGCTCGAATACGAGGACCGCAACTATCCGGGCCGGACAGGATGGAAGGAAATCGTCATTCATCGCGGCAGCAGTGCGAGAGTTGTCGCAGCCTCAAGCGGTGATACGGATATCAGTCATGCATTAACCAGTTATCCGGCAGATCCTTCCTTTGTGCCCCCACAAGCACTGAAGGCTTCCGTGGATTGGAAGTGTGAGGCCCCGCCGGTCGTTTTTGCTGCGAAGCAAGTTCCTAGCAATCCGGAAGTCACCGTTCCCAACGTTCGGTCGGCACTCAAACCTTTCGCCGCTCAACAGCCGATCGCGCCGGGCACCGTCGTCAAAGGAGACTTTCTTTCTCGCCTTCTGAAAATGCACACCATCGGTTTAGGGCTTGTCTTTATCGGTATTGCTGTGGCATTCGGATTGGGCGCAATGCACGCTCTTTCGCCAGGACATGGCAAGACGATCGTCGCTGCTTACCTGGTGGGCAGTAGGGGAACAATTAGGCACGCCGTGTTTCTCGGTTCCACTGTCACGCTGACCCATACGGTGAGTGTGTTCTTGTTGGGAATCGGCGTCCTCTGCTTTGAGCGGTACATCGTGCCGGATCGAATTATTCCCTGGCTGGGAGCGTTGTCGGGACTATCGATTGTGGTAATCGGGCTGTGGCTACTCTATCAACGCGCCAAGGTTCTTGTCGCAAGGCATAGCGAACATGGACATGCCCGTAATCACCCGCATAGCCATTCTCATCCTCACGCGCACGACCATTCGCATGACCACCATCACGACCATGATCACGCGAACCACGCGCATACGCACGATCATGGTGACCGGCCGCACACCCACGTCGTTCCAGAGAAAGTTTCGCTTGCCAGCCTCATTGCTCTAGGGGTCAGCGGAGGGCTGGTTCCGTGTCCGTCGGCTCTTGTCCTGATGCTCAGCGCAATCGCTCTAGGTCATGCGGGCCTCGGGTTAGCATTGCTTGTTGGATTCAGCTTGGGGTTGGCGTTAGTTCTCATGGGCATCGGTATTCTCGTGATCCATGCGAAGAATCTCATCCCGAACCGCCCTGCCGTGATCGCTCACCCGTTCTTTCGTTTGGTGCCGGTGCTTTCTGCCGCCCTTGTTCTGTGTCTCGGGCTCGGCATGACAGCCGTATCACTCGGCTGGCTACGGCCTGGCGGCCTCGGCATCTGATTGGCGGCTGTCAATCGATTTCGCTATACGCTGCGCCTCAGGAGCAAAGCGGAAATCGAATTTCGGATTCAGAGACAGAGCGCGATCCAGATTCTGCTTCGCTTTCTCCTTATCGTTTAGCGCGAGATCAATCAATCCCGCATGATAGTAAAGCATTGGATCCGGCGTATCCTTTGCGAGCGCTTTCTCACTTGCCGCGGTTGCTTCCTTGTAGTTCTTCCGCCGGTACTCTACCCAGCTCAGAGCGTCGTAGGTGAAGACATCGCCACGCACCGCAAGCTCAGCCCGGGCAAGCTCCAGCGCGCGATCAAGCCGCCGGTCCTCATCAGCCAAAATCACGGCGAGATTGCGATTCATCGTCTCGCCATTGATCCTCATGAGCTTATCGACTGTGTCGATCAACGCTAGTTCATGATCGGCTTCACGGGTCTGCCCTGTGCTCCGATATAACGCTTCGAGCATGGCGGCATAATCCGGAAACGGGACGCTCGCTTGCGCGCTCCTGAAGTGCTCAATTGCGGCTTTAAAGTTGCCCTGCGCCGCAAACAAGCGCCCCAAACCTGCATACGCACGGTGATACCCGGGAAATGTGGTCAGCGCCTGCTCGTATGTAGCTCGCGCATCGTCGAAGTGGCCGCTTTTGAAAAGGAGATCGCCGAATTCCACCAGGCACCAAGCCTGATTTTCAGGCGAGTCGCTTCCCGCGCGTACGGCTTGTTGCATCCAGGAGAGAGCCTCTCCCATGTTGCCGGTGACAAAGCGGTGATAGGCAACGCGGTTGTAGCTGAAGAGATTCGGCGAGAGCTCCAGCATCCGCTTATACGCTTCTCCTGCTTCCTCGTACCTGCCCATCTCCATGAGGGCGTCGCCGAGCAGGCCGACGGTGCCGGAATCACTCGGATTCCGCTCGAGTAGACCACGAGCGCGTGCCGCTACTTTAGGAAAATCGTGCCGCTGCATGTCGATCTCGTTCTGAAGCCGCAAGGCTTGATAGCTTTTGGGATTCGCCGAGAGCATTTTGTCAACAACGCTGGCCGCGTGCTTGAGGTAAGCAGGATCGATGGTTTCGCGGAGCTTCTGCAAGAACGCTGCCGCCAGAAAGCTCTCGAGTTGCTCGTTGTTCGGTTGCTGCTTCAGTTTTGTTGCGAGAAATGCAATCCGGTCATCTGTCTTCATGCCGTTCAGTTCGGCCATCGTGTACCGGCTTTGGAGTCCCGACAAGGGACGATCGGTTTGGGCCAACATGATCGCTGCCAAAACAAACATGCTGATGAGGATTTTCATAGCTCTTTCTTAATACGTAGAATCGCGTCTTCTCGGACGCTCGCATTGCAAGCCGTTCGGGGCCGTGCTATCACATATTGTTGCCCCCAAGTGAAGTTACATCGGCGCCGCCGGGAGGTATCGGATGCTCTCAGGCCTGAACATGCTCGATATCGCGATCGGGCTTTGCCTCGTTTACCTTGTTTTGAGCTTCATTTGTTCATCGGTCGTGGAAGGGCTCGAATCGATTCTTAAGAATCGATCGCGTCTACTGGAGCGTGGAGTTCGCGCCCTGTTACAAGATGAGGAGGACGGCAGCATCACGCGGCTGATCTATAATCACCCGATTATCAGCAGCCTCTATCCAGGCGCATACAGGCCGCCGGGAAAGATGCTTCAAAAAACGAATCTTCCGTCTTATATACCTGCGACGAACTTCGCGCTTGTCCTGCTGGATGTAATGATTCCAGGGACTGCGGATACGCCTGGAGGCGCCGCGGGCGCGCTTGGTAGGTTCGCTCGGGATTTGGATCCGGCGGAGCTGTATTCTCGCCTCAGGACCGCTGCCGCGAATTTCCCGTCAAGCCGCCTTCGTCCCGCTTTGCTGGCGTTGATTGATGCTTCGGGAGGGGATGTGAACCGGTTTCGCGAGTCCATCGAAGGCTGGTACAACAATGCGATGGACCGGGTATCTGGCTGGTACAAGCGCCGTGCGCAATTTATCATTTTTTTCGTTGGCCTGGCAGTTACGGCAACCTTGAACGTCGATACTGTTGAAATCGTGAATCGGCTCGCGACCGATCCCGCGGTTAGGAGCTCACTGGTGGCGACGGCGCAGGAATACGCGAAGAGCTCCGGGGCGCAGGCCGATCCGCGGGTGAAAGAGAACGTTAAGCAACTCGAATCGCTCGGGTTGCCTATCGGGTGGCAACGCGCGCCGAGTGGCTATTTCTGGTTCGTGAAGGTTGCCGGGATTCTGGCTTCAGCGCTCGCCGCAACTCTCGGCGCGCCGTTCTGGTTTGATCTTCTGAACCGGTTCATCGTCGTGCGGTCGACCGTGAAACCGCAAGAGAAGAGCCGGCCAGAGAAGAGTAAAGACTGATTTCGGTAGGCGGACCCTAACTCTTTTCGAAAAACCAACCGATTGAATCAGTGATCGCCCTCCCGGCGAATCGAAAAAGGAAATTATGCGATCACTGGTTTCTCATAGCGCGGCAGTATTGGCCTTACTTGGTTTTGCAGCATTTGCTTCGGCCCAAACAGGAGGTCGGCCCGGTCAATTGGCGAATGCATCAGGCATATCACAACCATCTTTCTCGGCAGATATGGCCGGTGCGAGCAGTTCGCCAGTGCTCCCGAAGGTGGAAATCGCAAGGATAGAAGACAAATCCGATACTAAAGGCCGCCGCTTATGGATCGCCAGTATTTGCATGATGGTCGGAGCATCTGCAGCCGATGCAGCGACCTCCTGGGGAAAGTATGAAGGGAACTCATTTCTCGCGTCGTCCGACGGAAGGTTTGGGGCGAAAGGACTGAGCATTAAGGCTGCCATCGCGGGCGGGGGAATCGTTCCACAGCTACTGCTGCGGCGCCACCGGAACCTTTGGAAGCCATTCACCGTAGCCAACTTCGTCGAGGCGGGGGTTTTCACAGGGACGTCGATACACAATATCGGAGTACCCGCCGCAAGGCCCTAATCCCCCGGCACGGCGGGAGTACGCGCACTCATGCACTTGTTCACGTTCGCCGATGAGAATGGCGAATGGCAGAACCCCATTTCTGCGACCTTTGTCTTCAGCTTGCAAACCTCCTGGCCGATTGCGCCGCGAGCCTGGCAGAAGAAGCCGCAGCTATGGAGCAATTCGTTCGTGATCGGGAGGATGTCGTCCCAACTGCCGCAAAGCTGAAACTGGAGCGCAGCCAAAAAGAGTGCGAGGATCTGAAGATCCAGCTCAAGCATCACTGCGCGGAGCACTTGATGCAGCCCTGAGCCACTCTCAAATGATCTAAACTACATGCGATGGATCGACGTACTTTTCATTGCACGATTGCCGGCGCCTGTCTCGCCAATTGGACCCTTAAGAAACCCGGACAACAGCGGCGAGTAGGGCCAACCGGAACGCAGTCGCCGGCACAAGCCGCTCCCGATGCCGGTCCAGTCAATGCAAATGCGCGCAGAATTGCATTGGTCATCGGCAATAACCAGTATGTACGAGCGCCGCAATTGCAAAATGCCGTAAATGATGCCCGAGATCTCTCGGCCACACTGCAGCGGCTTAACTTTGAGGTCACGTCAGTAACGGATGCGAGCCTCAGCACCGTGGAAAATTCGGTCAGGCAATTTGCATCGGGTCTGCGAAAAGGCGACATAGCGCTATTTTTTTATTCAGGACATGGCTTGCAAGTAGAAGGAGAAAATTACCTGGTTCCCGTCGATTTCGATCTAGCTAATGGCGAGGCAGGCGTAAAGTCGAAATGCTTTCCATGCTCCAAGGCGCAACTAAGCATGGAAGCATCGGTAGTATGGATGCAGATTGTCATCTTGGATGCGTGCCGGAGCAACCCTTTCAGCTCTCGAGCGGCGGGAACGAAGGGCATGGCTATGCCTGAGGTGGACCAAGGGACTTACCTAGCTCTTGCTGCAGGTCCTGGGCAAACGGCGAGTGATAATTCCTCAGAGCGAAATGGCCTTTTTACAAAATTTTTATTGACCGAGCTGCCGCGACCTGGTCAATCGATCGATCAGGTATTCGGCAGAGTCAAGAAGCAGGTTGCCGACGCTTCGCGCAATGCTCAAAGGCCCTGGCTTCATGCTGACATTCTCCAGGAGTTTTTCTTCAATGACGCCGGAGCGCCAGAAGGCCAAATCGCTAGCCGACGCACTCTGCGCCTTCGGGATCTCCTAATGGAGGGGAAGAGACAACTTGCAGCAAAACAATTTCAAGATGCCGCGGATCTTTTCGAGCAAGCTACCCACATCGATCCTGAGGATCCGTTCACATATAACGCTCTCGGGGCAGCATACACCAAAATGCAGCAATGGTCTTTGGCCGTTGCGACCTTTTCAAAAGCAATTGAGCTCAGCCCGGGCTACGCGGCCGCTTATTTCAACCGTGGTGTTGCATATCACAATGCCGGGCGTTATCAACTAGCTGTCCAGGATTTCTCATGGGCAATAGATGAAGAGGCTTCTGATCCTCTTCCGCTGGATTTGCGAGGACGGAGTTATTTTGCCTTGCTGGATTACGAACACGCCAAGGAGGACTTTGACCTGGCACTCGAGCTAAATCCATCCGACTCGGCGGCCCTGTTGGGTCGAGGGCGCGTGTATTTCCGGCAAGGCAATTTCCCCGATGCGATTGAAGACTTGAGCTTGTCTATCAGACTTCGGCCAACTGCTGAGGCGTTTCTAGTCCGCTCTCAGGCATATCGTGCGATCGGGCGAATGGCGCTTTCGGATGCTGATCAGCAGAGGGCAACGCGAACCCAGCATTAACGCATCAGTGCTCGAGTGAAAGGACCGGCTCTTCGGCTTCCGTGAATCTATATTGAGGAGTTTGCAACCCTCCGCTGGATCGTTGGACTGATTGTGCGACATACGCGCACAGCGCCCGCGCGGTAATCAATCCGGTATGGTTGCTATCGGCCGTGCCGGAAAGCCCCTCAATCAAGGCCCGCGCGAAGAAGTTGCGTGAAAGCTCTCCGGTTTTTGCTTCTTGCGAGTCCTGGCCCGCGGACCCAGAGACCAGGATTGAGCGGCCCGTCGGCTCATCGAACAGGTCGAGCAGATAAGCGTTCACTAGTGACTTTCCCGGGAACGCCCAATCGGGGCCCAATGGATGCTGGGCATCGAAGAACAGCAGAGTGTGACGGCACCGTATTGACTTGTTCAGCAAAAATTGCAGCTCAGAGGTTTTAATTGCCGTCTCGCTGAGGCTGCGGCGCCTCGAATCGCTCGCCATGAGATACACCTGATTTGGTGAAAGTGGATCGTGTGCGCCCTGCGTGGCGAAGTAGATTAATAGGAAGTCCTCAGGCTTCGCCTGCGCCGCAAAATCGCCGAGCGCAGCTCGAATTTGCTCGGCTGTAGCCTGTTCATCCGTGAGAAGCCGAATGTTTGCATCCGAAAAACCGTGTTCTTTCAAAGTATCCGCAAGTTGCTTTGCGTCATAAGCGGCGCCGGGCAGCGGTGGCGGTCCCTCCTTGCCAGCACTGAACTGCGACACTCCGATCAACAACGCAAATCTCTCGCCGGCTAAGCGAAGTTTGTGCGATTCGCTGTGAGGATACTCAATTGGAATAGAAACGCTGCGCCGATTCCCCTTTTTATCGATGGCTTCCACAGTCACTTCCTTCTGACCTCGCGAAACGGGCGCATTAAACATGAACGACAACTTCAAGGGACCGGCTGCGTTGGCCACGACTCTGCCGTCTACGGACAAACTCTCGACACCCGAAGCTGCGCTAGCTGTGCCTTTCAACTGAATGATGAAAGACTCCGCGCCCCCCGCAAACTGTGGAGGTGCATTCGGCTCATCAAGGTTTAGATCTGGAGGGACGCCACTTTCGTCGCTGGGCGACATACGTGAAACGAAACGGAAATCAGGATTGGCGGCGACGCCGCTACGGAGAATCCAGTTCTGATAATAGACGCGCGAACGTTTGTCTTTGCCGTAAACCTCAACACGATTCACAGCCGGTTCAAATAGGGGATCCGGCCGCATACGAAGAGTAGAGGGGTCCATCGCCAGAAACTTGCCTCGTTCATTGGATCCGCTATTGAATATGTTTCCTGCACCCTTTCCGTTGATGCACACGTGAACGTCACCATACCCGAGGTTCCGATCTGCAGATCCCAAAACCTGGATCATCATTCTGGACAATGCCTCGGCAGGAATGTCAACAGTCACGTCTTTCCCGCCGCCAATTGGCGTTTTCCCTGGCGGCACGATCAGCTCAAAATATCCTGAACTTTGCTGCGAGAAACTGGCCGCGCACATGAACGCGGCCAGCACCCCAAACCGGACAACCATGTTAACGCTTTGTAATGGCGTCTTTCAGCGTTGCTTTTGTGTTCGACCGGTTCGCGCTGCCATTTACCGCCACAGCAGCTGCCGGCGATGTCCGGCCAATATTTGCTGTTGAATCCGTATAGCTGGCTACCATAACTTCCGCATCGGACGGTAGCTTAGGTTGCCAGTCTTTTATGTCGCCATAGAGGGAAATGTATTCGTAAATAGTCTCCAGGTTTGGCGGCAATAATTCGAGCTTGCGCAATTCAACCTGAAATCGCGTATAGTCCGTGACGTACGTATCTAGTTCGGTTCCGACAAGTTTATGGTCGGAACTCTTTTGATCGATCATCTCCAGCGCATAGTGCAGGTGTGATCCGAAATTCTCATGTCGGTGATCGTACTGATCCGCCCGCTGGAAGCATTGCACGGCGAGTCTGCGGTCATCATCGCTCCGCGCAATCAGTTCTAACACTTTGCCGTAATAGTACTGAGCAGCGGGATCGTTATCGCGGGTGCTGACAGCATCGCTCAGATTGTTGCGTGCGAGGTCAAACATGTCATAGTAGTACGCCATGATGCCGTTATCGCGCTTCAGCTCGGCCATCAGATTCCGATATTCTCCCGTATCGCCAATGAAGCCTTTCTGTAGTTGTAACTGAATTTCGGCCTTATAGGCTCCTTCGATGAGTTTTTGTGCTTGCTCGCGCCGCTCCCGAATCCGGCTTCGATCACCGAGAAAGCCGAGTGTCATTCGCCTGTCTTTAGAACTCGCCGCCTCTAGAGTTTGGAACACTTTCGGAACCTCCCGAACGTCGTAACGAGAATCGAGCATAACCTTGAATGCGAGCTTGTCGGCCTCATCCTCCTGAGCGCGATCCCACGCGACAACCGCATGTTGATTCAGCAACACGCCCACGACTCCGCCGGCAAGGGCTCCAGCGAGTCCGCCAACTACGGCACCACCGCCGCTCTTCGTTGCAAGACCACCAGTCAAGGCCCCTGCCAAGCCGCCTATGACGGCGATACGTTCCGCCTTTTTTGTCTGATCAGCGTTATATGAATCCAGGCCCTGTTCCATCATTACGCGGTCCTTCCAGTGGTCTTGCTGTACGTGTTCCATCTCGTGAGCAAGCACGTACGCCAATTGAGCTTGGCTGTCGAGCATTGCGACCATCCCGGTCGAGATATAAATCGTTCCGGTCGCGAGGGTGTATGCAGTCGGGGTCGGGTTGGCGATTAACCGGAATGCGAATACGTGATCCGATCCCGGCGGGACAAGATTCTGACCTACGCGGTTGATCCAATTTTGAACGCGTAGATTGTCATAGCGCCTCTCATACATACGGAACCGATCTTCGTCTACCGCGACGAGGCGAGAACGATAACGGGGATTGGTATTAAAATCGAAGGCGTATTCACTTTGCTCGCGCAGGCGTTCAGCATAGGCATCGTCCACTTGATCTCGGAAGTCGGGATCTGTCTCATACTTATCCTGGGAGTAGGTTTTAATCTTGTCGTAGATGCGAAGATTCTTCGCATCGCGCTTCTCCTCTTTCTCCCGCAAAGCGTCGTTCTTATTCTTCTCCTTGTCTTTGCCAAGATGAAACTGTGCATGAACGCACAGATTACCTGCTACAGTCATGGCCAATGCCATGCTCACGATCCGTACTAATTTCATAACTTCGCCTTTCTAGATTTATGCTGATTCGTTCAACGAGTAAAGTTTTGTTGTGTGATGGTCGCCAGCAAGACGGCTTCGGCTCGACTGTGGGTCTTCGCCATAAACGTGTAACTCTTGCCAGCGGCTTTGATAGAAATTCGTCCAGGAGCTCCGCCCGTCACGGTAAACTCCTTTAATTCGGCAGGGTCAATGGTAACGGAATGCTCTCCGGAATCCGAAATGAACACGAGTTTCCCGGGCGAGACCGATATCTTGCCTGCGCAGTACTGGTTTATGATGTCGCCGTGCAGTGCGGCGAGGCGCTCATGCGAATGGAAGACCAGAAAACTTGCCTGTCCTCCGTTGGCAATGGCCTTCTCCATTACCGGTTGCGCTTTGGCAGCATCATGTTCACCGTAAAGATAGGCCATTGCTAGATACTCGGCTACCTTCGCGTCGCTCTGGTCTTCCTCCCAAATAGCTTCCAGCTTGCCGGCGGCTTCCGAATACTTCCCGCCTTGAAACAGGCCGATGCCCTGGGATTTCAAATCTGCGAAACGCCCGTTCTGTTGAGCACCCAGCAGAGCACAGGAAAGAACAAAGACCGGGACGAAGTAAACACGTGGTCTTTGCATAGACAACTGCTGGCTGAATTTCCGCGAGTTTATCATGGAAACTATTCCCCTGTCCAGACGAATTACCTTGGGAAGTGTGGGTATCAGCTTTAACTTCGTTTGGCAACTTAGTTACCATTTCGAAAACTCGCGCAATTTGTAAAAATTGGGCATGAAGTTGTTATCTTCCGGATAATGCATTAACGCTTCAGTACAAGGAACGGAGTTCTTTTTAAGATCAGTGACGCTTTCGGGTTGCACTCCGCTTACTGAGTCGCAGCTTTAAGTCTGGAGCGACATTTGCCGAGAGTATTCGGAGAACATCAATGTGGCGCCATTATCTCCTCGCATTTGTGGTTGCTTCTGGTGCCGTGTTCCGAATTGCGATCGGCGAGGAACTGCCTCCACTTACTGGAAATATTGGAGCGTATGCGCGCTTACAGACGGCAGTGGTTTCGTTGAAGGCAGGTCAACAGGTCGAGGTGCTTGCGACGGGGTCGAAGGATCTAGCGATTGATGTTTTCGTATATGAAGAAGTTACTCGTGAACTGATAGCTAAGTCAGACGATGACGCAGTCGAGCCGTTCTCTTGGGATGTTCCAAAGACAGGCCGCTACTACCTGATTCTGCGCAATGCCGGGAGCGGCACGGGTTCGTACACGATCAAAGTAACTCCGCAAGGTAACCGAGCGCTAGAGATTCTCCGTCCGAACGCAGCGGTTGTGAAAGTGTTCTATGCGACCGATCGAGTACGTGTCGCAAACGGCGGAGAGGAGATGCAGTTTGGCGGAGAACCACAGGAACATCTTCAATTTGGTGTTTGTAAAGTTAGTATTCCACGTGGCCACAAAATGGGAGAGCTGGAAGGGCCGAGTATCTTACGGCTCGAATTTAGAGAGGATGTTGCCAAGCACATCGTGCTCATGGCGGCGAAACAGGAAGACGAGAGGCTCTTCTTCAGCGATATTTCGAACCGTGTCGAGCAATCCGCCCACAAGGAGATTTTGGTTTTTGTCCACGGGTTTAACACGGACTTTGAGAGTGCGGCCAGAAGGACAGCCCAGATTGCATACGATTTGGGGTTCGACGGAGCGGCGGTGCTTTATAGTTGGCCATCGCAAGGGCGGATCGGATTGGTGGACTACAACAAAGATGGTCGAAACGCAGAGCTCAGTGTGCCTCATCTGGTCGATTTTCTGACGAAACTGGCATCTCAGACCGGTGCCGAACGGATTCACTTGATAGCCCACAGCATGGGTAATAGAGTTGTCACTAAAGCTTTAGCTTCACTTGCGCCTGATCGGGGCGCACGGAGGAGAGTTCAACAAGTTGCACTCCTGGCCCCCGATATTGATGCTGCAGAATTTCGGCGTTTGGCCGCTGTGTTCAAGAGTGTTGCCGGACACGTCACTCTATACGCTTCCTCGAGAGATGAAGCTCTGAAGGTCTCCCAGCGATTGCAGGGCTACCCTCGAGCGGGTGAAGCTGGGCCGAATATCGTGATCATACCCGGGCTGGATACGATTGATGCTTCAGCTGTGGATACCAGCATGATCGGCCTCTCGCATTCCTATTTCGCCGACAATCAATCGATTCTGAGTGATCTTTTCTACTTGATCCGAGGAAATCCACCCGCCGAACGGACCCGATTACGCCGTCAAGAGACCTCGGCTGGGATGTATTGGGCATTTGTTCCAGCAGTTCGTTGATTTCAGATCTCAGCCGGGATTTGTGCGAACTTGGTAGGGGCGGCAGGGATCGAACCTGCGACCCTCAGCTTAGAAGGCTGATGCTCTATCCAACTGAGCTACGCCCCCGTCCACGGCACTCCTTCTAATCTAACGTTAGCCGCCGGACTAAAATCCGCGAGAGGGCTTTCTTAACATGGAACAAGGTCCGCGCCGGTTTCGTAGTCTGGTGAAGTGGAAGGTTATGGGAGGGCATGATGAAGTACGCGTGGCCAGTTTTGGTACTCGGCGGGATTTCCCTCGCAGGGTGTGATGATCTTGGGGATTTTTCCCACATAAAAGAAGATTTCCATTACTCGTATGCGATGCCGGCCGGGGGTCATTTAAATGTCGAAAACACCAACGGCTCCGTAGACATCGTAGGCTGGGACCGCAATACGATCGACGTCTCAGGCACAAAATTTGCAGCTAACGCCGACCGCCTCCGAGAGATCAACATCAAAGTCAGTGTCAACGGCAATAGCGCTTCAATCGCAACCGAGACTCCAAAAGATTTCTGGCACGGATCTTTCGGTGCGAAGTATCTGATTCGTGTCCCGGGTCAGACTATGATCGAAAATGTCAAAACGACGAATGGCACCGTAACGGTTGAGGATCTGCGCGGCGGCGGCCATGTCACAAGCACAAACGGACGTATCTCTTTGACGCGCGATACGGGCGATTATGACGTTCACACGACGAACGGCGCAATTGAACTGCAAGATTGCAGCGGGAACGAGCGCGCGCACACGACGAACGGCGGCGTGCATGGCCGCTTGAAAGCAGGTGCTATCAACGCGGAGTCGCAGAACGGAGGTATTGACGTAACCATCGAGCAGCCACAGGACGGGCAAGCTCTTCGCGCTTCCACCACCAATGGCGGTATCACTTTGGCGCTCGAGCAATTTCACGATAACCCTATCACCGCCGATACGACAAACGGCGGCGTAACGCTGCGCCTGCCCGCCAATATAGATGCGAAGGTGAAGCTCGATACAAGCGTATCGAGTATTAGCAATGATTTGACTCTGTCGTCGACAGAGGAAACATCAAAGCACCATCTTTCAGGTCAACTGGGGAAGGGCGGCCCGCTGATCTCGGCATCGACTACCACTGGGAGCATTCATCTCGAGCGGTATTGAATACTCGGCGAATGCCGCTACAATAGGTCCGTGAAGTCTTTCGCTCTTCTGCTGTGCGCATTGGGTTTCCTGACTGCGGCGGCGGAACGGGAAGGAAACTTCAATATACGGTTCGAGCCAACGGCCAAGCTCCAAACCGGCGTGCAAGTTCCGTTTGAGATCCATATCAAAGATGCGCTCAGCCAGCCGTTGCTTGACGCGAAAGTAACGCTTCAAATCGAAACACCGGCTCATGAGCATATGAAAGTCTTTCCTGCTCCGGCGGTTGCGGCTGGTGTCTATGTAGCGAAACCAGTGTTTCCGGAAGCCGGTGAGTGGAATGTTTACGTCGAAGCGTACCGGAGCGATCAGATGAGCGCTCGTATGATTCAGTTCAACGTCCCCGAGTAACGGGACTCTGCCGCCTAGAACATGTATAGCGGCGTGCCGCTTGATGGCGCCGAAATCTCCTCCGGTCCTCCCGCGGCAACCGGCTGACCTTCTAACTCGCCGATCTGCCTACAGTAAATGCCGTTTTCACTGAGGTACACCTCGAGTTCAGCAGGTCGCGGCAGAGAGCCCTGAATCAGAGCTTCCGAAAGCGGATCCTCGATATACTTTTGCAGCGCGCGCCGCAGCGGCCTCGCTCCATAGCTTCGATCGCCGCAAGTCTTGTCGAGGATGTACTTCGCAGCCTCGGGATCGAGCCGGATTTTGATCTGCTTCGCGACAAGATTCCCGTTGATCTGCTCCACAAGCAAGTCAATGATCTTGAGCAGGTCCTCATCGGTAAGGGACGTGAACAGGATCACCTCATCAAGGCGATTTAGAAACTCGGGGTTAAAAGCGCGCTTTACCTCGCCCATTACTTGATCTTCAATTTTTTGCGGAATGCCTGTGGTCGATGGCGCCGAGAATCCGATCTGGCCTCTTTTATCGAGGAATCGTGCTCCCAGATTCGAGGTCATGATGATTATCGTGTTCTTAAAATCGACTGTGTTGCCGAGTCCATCCGTAAGCTGGCCGTCTTCGAAGACCTGCAGCAGAATGTTGTAGATATCAGGATGCGCTTTCTCGATTTCATCCAACAGAATGGTCGAGTAAGGAGCCCGTTTTACACGCTCCGTCAGTTGACCGCCTTCCTCGTACCCGACATATCCTGGCGGCGAACCAATCAGCTTTGAGATGGAGTGTTTCTCCATAAATTCCGACATATCGAATCGGATCAGAGATTTCTCGCTGCCGAACAGGAATTCCGCGAGCGCGCGCGCGACTTCCGTTTTGCCCACTCCGGTGGGTCCCAGGAATAGAAATGATCCCGCGGGACGCTTGGGAGACTTCAAGCCTGCGCGCGACCGGCGAATGGCACGGGAGAGGGCCGAAATGGCCTTCTCTTGGCTGATCACTCGCTTATGGAGCTCCTCTTCAATCCGCAACAGCTTATTGATTTCTTCTTCCTTGATGGAGGTCATGGGCACGCCGGTCCATCGCGCCACTACCTCCTCGATATCGTCTTTCGATACAAGACCCGTCGATGTGTCGTCGAGATTATATTTTTCTCGAAGCTGCCGTAAGTTTTCGCGTTCTTTCCGTTCTTCGTCCGAGTAGAAACGCGCTTTCTCGAATTCATGGTTCGCGATCGCGTTTTCCATGCGATGAACGATGAACTTGATCCGCTTCTGAATGTCCGCCACCTCGGTGGGCAGCGTTGTTTGCCGCAGCTTTACTCGCGCTCCGGCTTCATCGATCAAATCAATCGCTTTATCGGGTAGGAAGCGATCCGGTATGAAACGTGTCGATGTGTATACCGCCGATTCGATTGCTTCATCCGTGTAGGCGACGGCATGGAACTTTTCATACCGTTCCTTGATGCCGAATAGAATTCGAATCGCGTCGCCTTCACTGGGCGGCGGTACTTTCACCGCCTGGAATCGCCGCTCCAAAGACCGGTCTTTTTCAATAGATTTGCGGTATTCGGCAGGAGTGGTGGCGCCAATGCACTGAATCTCGCCTCGCGAAAGCGCCGGTTTCAAGATATTCGCGGCATCGAGCGACCCTTCAGCCGAGCCGGCGCCTACCAACGTGTGCAGCTCGTCGATGAAAATGATCGCGTTCTGATTCTCCATCAGCTCTTTCATGATGGTTTTCAGCCGCTCTTCGAATTGCCCGCGATATTTTGTGCCGGCGACGATGAGAGACAGATCGAGCGCAAGAATTCGCTTGTCTGATAAGAAGGAAGGCACATCGCCGTCCGCAATGCGCTGCGCTAAGCCCTCCACGATTGCCGTCTTGCCGACGCCCGGTTCGCCGATCAATACAGGATTGTTTTTCGTTCGCCGGCACAGGATTTGAACCACACGATCCAGCTCGGAATCGCGCCCAATCAGCGGGTCGAGCATTCCGTCAACCGCAGCCTGAGTGAGATCCCGGCTGAATTCCGCCAATAGGGAGCTCTCTTTTGGGCGATTGGCCGACGTTTTCTCCGAAGCCGAACGCGCGATCTCTTCGCGCACCGCCGAAAGCCGCAGACCTCGCTCGTGCAAGATCTCAGCAGCAAAACTCTTCTCTTCGCGTAACAAACCTAATAGAAGATGTTCAGTTCCAATGTGCTTATGGCTCAACCGTTCGGCCTCCTCGGCCCCATAAGCAAGGACTCGCTTGCATTCGTGGCTCAAAGGCAGATCGACCGAAGTGGAAACCTTTTCGCGTACGGCGGTATGCGCTTCGATCTGCTTCCGAATGGATTCGATGGCGGCATGCGACCGCAAAAACCGGTTCGCGAGCGCTTTATCCTCCCGCAACAAGCCCAACAATAAATGTTCCGTTTCGATGTAAGGACTGCCGAACTGGCTCGCTTCATACCTCGCGAAAAAGATTACGCGGCGTGCTTTTTCGGTATATCGCTCAAACATAAGTGCCACCGTCAAGACGGGTTGCGTCTTGTACTAATCCGGCTTCCTGAAGCTCCATCAGAGACGGCTCATACAGGCTGCCCTTCTTTAACTGTAAAACTCGATCACAACGATTGGCTAGTGCAAGGTTGTGCGTTACAAAAATCGACGTAAGATTGTGGGATCGATGCAGGTCCCATAACAAATTGATGATTACTTCGGCAGTACGGAAGTCCAGGTTACCGGTCGGCTCATCAGCTAACAAAACGTTTGGACGGCCTACCAGCGCTCGCGCCAATCCCACCCGCTGCTGCTCGCCGCCTGAAAGCTCACCGGCGCGATGCGGCCCGCGATTTCCCAGCCTTACTTCCTCCAAGCACGCCGCTGATCTCGCTGCCGCTTCTTCCCGGCTAACGCCTCGGATTAACAAAGGCATCATGACGTTCTCGAGCGCCGTAAATTCAGGCAGGAGAGAAGGATTCTGCCATACAAAACCGATTTCGCGATTGCGAAAGTTCGCCAAAGCGCCTTCTTCCAAAGACGTAGTCTCCCGGCCGCCAAAAAATATCGTTCCGCGCGATGATCTGTCCAAACCGCCCAGCAGATGCATCAGAGTGGACTTGCCCGCGCCCGACTCACCGATGATGGCGAGCCGCTCTCCCCGACGCACTTCGAGCGAGAGATCCTTAAACACAACGAGTTCAGAGCCTCCGGAGCGGTAAACCTTGCTCAGGGATTCCGCCCAGATCGCACTTTCCGTGCTCAAAACTGCCGCCTTTACCTCTAGAGTAAAACAGGATTGCTTCAGCCGGCCCCTCTGGTCAACTGCGGCGCGTTCTATTTGCGAGTTTGTCCGTACTACTTGACGACGATATTCACAAGCTTGTCGGGAATTACGACTACTTTCACGACCTGTTTGCCGCTCGTGAACAATTTCACGCGCTCGTGCTGCAAGGCCAGGCGCTCCAGCTCCTGTTCTGTCGTCCCGAATGGCACTTCCAGATGAGCACGTAGCTTGCCATTCACTTGCACGGGGATCTCGGCGAGTTCCTCTTTCGCCAACACCGGGTCGTAGGTTGGCCAAGCTTGCCGGAAAACCGGACCTCGGTTGCCAAGGCTCTCCCAAAGGTCTTCCGCCACGTACGGTGCAAATGGAGCAATCATCAACGTCAATTTTTCAGATACTTCGCGCAGGCATGGCGGTGAAAGCCGTGATTCGAGCGAAGTCAGCTCGTTCAAGAGTTCCATCAACGATGCGATCGACGTATTGAAGTGCCAGCGGCCGTCGAAATCGGTCGTGATCTTCTGAATCGTCTGATGCAGCTTGCGAAGAGCCTGCCGGTCTGCATTGTTGACCCCGCCATTAACCGGTCGGTCCGCATTTCGCGTGACAAACCGATAAACGCGCGCCACAAAACGGTACTGACCCTCTACGCTCGCTTCATCCCAGTCCATGTCCTTTTCCGGCGGGGCCGCGAAAAGTGTGTAGAGCCGGCAAGTATCCGCCCCATATTTTTCGACCATTTCGTCCGGATCAACCACATTGCCCTTCGATTTCGACATCGCACTCCCACCCATCAGCACCATCCCTTGTGTGAATAGACGCTTCGTTGGCTCGCTGTTCTGGATCAGCCCAATATCGCGCATCATCTTGGTCCAGAAGCGTGAATAAATCAGGTGCAAGATCGCGTGTGTAATTCCGCCGATATACTGATCGATGGGAAACCAGCGCGCAACTATTTCAGAATCGAACGGCGCCCGCTCGTTCTGCGGATCGCAGTATCGATAGAAGTACCAGGACGAGTCGATGAATGTATCCATGGTGTCGCTCTCGCGGCGCGCCGGTTCGCCGCACTTCGGACAACGCACGTTCATGAATGCGTCCACTCCTTCGAGGGGCGACCGCCCGGTTCCGGTAATCTTCACGTCCGGAGGCAACACAACTGGCAGCTCGTTCTCAGGTACCGGCACTATGCCGCACTTTGAGCAGTAAATGACTGGGATCGGAGTTCCCCAATAGCGCTGCCGCGAAATGCCCCAATCTTTGAGGCGATAGGTAATTGCCTTTGATCCAAAGCCGTTTTGTTCGGCGAACGCCGTCATTTTTTCCCGCGCCTCTGAGCTCGACAAGTTGGACCATTCGCCTGAATTATCGAGAATGCCGTCTTCAATAAAAGCTTCAGAGAGCGAACTGTTGACGAGCGTGCCGTCTACGGGGCGAATTACCGGCACGACCGGTATTCCATACTTCCGGCAGAATTCCAAATCGCGCTGATCATGAGCGGGCACGGCCATGATTGCGCCTGTACCGTATCCCATCACGACGAAGTTGCCGATCCAAATCGGAATCCTTGCCGCGTCGAACGGGCGGATCGCCTGGATTCCCGTGAATAGCCCTACCTTCTCCGCGATTCCCGGATCTAGCCGTCCGGCGGCGTCGATCATCTCCTTCACCTTGATCCGGTCGGATTCACGAGTGACCAGCTTTTCAACCATCGGATGCTGCGGCGCAAGAATCAGGCAGGTTGACCCGTAAATCGTGTCTATACGAGTGGTGAAGATTCTGATCCGGTCGTCCGATCCCTCGACCTTGAAGTCAACTTCCGCTCCTTCGGACCGGCCGATCCAGTTGCGCTGCATCGTCAATACGCGTTCGGGCCAGCCATTCTCGAGCTGCTTCATGTCTTCGAGCAGCTCACTTGCATAAGCGGTAGTCTTTAGAAACCACTGCTGCATCGGACGTTGTTCCACCGGCGTAGTCTCGTGCCGCCAACAACAGCCATTCACTACCTGCTCGTTCGCGAGAACCGTTGCGCACTCGGGACACCAATTCAGCAATGCTTCTTTGCGGTAGGCCACACTCCGCTCGAGCATTTTCAGGAAGAACCATTGATTCCAGCGATAGTAAGTCGGGTCGCAGCTCGCGATCTCACGATTCCAATCCAGCGCGAATCCGAGCCGCTGCATCTGCGCTTTCATATGCGCAATATTGGTGAGAGTCCAGTCCTGCGGCTCTCGCCCGGCTTTCAGTGCTGCATTTTCGGCAGGCAAGCCGAAGGCATCCCACCCCATAGGGTGCAGAACGTTATATCCGCGCATCCACATATAACGAGCCAGCGCATCGCCAATCGCGTAGTTACGGACGTGTCCCATATGAAGAACGCCGCTCGGATAAGGCAGCATCTCCAAAACGTAGTATTTCGGCTTTTCTGGCGAATCGGCTACGTAGAGGGCTGTATCTTGCGACCAGCGCTCATACCACTTCTGCTCGATTGCTTTGTGATCGTAAGCTTTTTCGGGGATACTAACTCCTTGAGAGCCTGAACGTTTCGGAGATCGTCGCCTGGCTTATCGACCGGCGTTTCTAGGATGAATGCTTTCGTTCGCAATTTCGGATGGTTGAGAATGCGGCGGAAGCCTTCAACACCAATGTTACCTTCGCCGATGTGGGCGTGCCGGTCCAAGTGTGAGTTCAAAGGGGTCTTCGCATCATTGGCATGAATTACAGGTACATTCTCCAGCCCGAGCGTTTCAGATGCTGCTTGAAGTAACGATTCGAGCCCATCTTCATTGGCGACATCGAAACCCGAGACATAACAATGGCAGGTATCGAGGCAATAGCCGATTGGTATCTCCAGGTAGTGCCCGACTAATTCGCGGATGACAGCCAGCTCGCGAAAATTGCCGCCGAGTTGTGCGCCCGCGCCCGCCGTGTTTTCAAGCAAAATGCTTAACTGCGCTTTGCGTTTCAACTTAGCATCTACGGTGCGCCAAGCGAGCACCAAAGCTTGGGCGGCATTGAATATGCCTTGTTCTGAAGTTAGGCCCTTATAGTTTCCGGGATGTGCAACCACATACTCGGCTCCGATAAGTAGCGCGCGCTCCAGCTCCGCAGCGAATGCGCGGATCGAAAGCTCTCGAATCACAGAGTTGTTCGTAGCCAGGTTAATTAGATAGCTATCGTGAATAACTAAAGGCGCCAGGTCGTGTTTCGCTCGCGCGCGACGTAACAATCGGACCTGCTCCGGGTCGGGAGCCTTAGCGCGCCACATGCGCGGGCTCGCGGAAAGGATCTGAAACGTATTTGCGCCTAACTCGTTTGCTTTGAGGGCGGATCGCTCCAAAGAACTAGCAGTTGACGTATGTATCCCAATTCGCAAATCTCAGGATAGCGACATATCTCATTTCGGAACCCGCTGGTATACTCGGCTTCGTCGAAGCGTTTAGAGCGCATCATATTGTTGATCCAATGCCGCGTTACTTTACTTTGATAGAGGCAGAAGGACTCCTTTCAAAAGTGGAGCGCCTCCTACGCGAATTGGTTCAGTTGAAGCAGAGCTATGATTCTGCCGGTGCCGAGCTCGATCGAATCAGTCAGCGCGTGGCCTTAACCGGCGGGATGATTGTTTCTCGCGAACAGGTTCAGCAGATTCGAATGCGAAAAGACGCGTTCGCTCGCCGCCTTCAGACGTCGGTCGAAGAACTGCAAAATACCGGCTGTCTTCTTAAAGATGTCGATATCGGATTGGTCGACTTCCCCACTCTTTATCGCGATAAAGAAGTGTATCTTTGCTGGAAATTGGGGGAATCGGGGATTAAATTCTGGCATCACCTTGAAGACGGATATCGCGGCCGTCGCCCGATTGATACTGAATTCCTCGAACATCATCGCGGTGACTAAGCGATTTCAAGCCTGTGTTCGCCGGTTAGAACTTCACCAAAATATCCGAATTGTTAAACTAACGCTCGGATGATATTGGCGCGAGAGTTCATCGGGTATCTGTCACGGCAGCTCGTCAGCCGTCTTAGTCCCGGTGCTTTTGAGACGTCAAATCCTGCCGTAGCCGCGGAGTTCATCGCACAAATTATCGGGGAGGATTTATCGTTAGAAGACAAGCTGAACGACGAAGTCCGTGAGCTGCTCGAGGACTATAGCGACTATATGCGCCGCGAAAATGTCTCCTATCACGAGATGTTTCGCCGCATAAAGAATCAACTACTGGCTCAACGGAAAGTCGTTCGCGCTTCGGGTCGTGATACGGGAGATGGCATGAAGCTTTCACGAGATAAGGTGAATGACCTGGCTCACAAGCTCGTGTCGGCCATGCGCAAATCACGCGATTTCCGGGTGCGCAAGGATCCAAACGAGCTTCGGCTTTCGCTGGTTCGCGAGATTACTAGCATCCTGCAGATGGAAGATCGTGTGGATCGCGCGGCTCGACAGAAAATCCGCACGCAAAAGCGGGATATCGCTGAGGGCGGCGAAGAATACGATCTCTTGCACAAGCGGTATTACGCCGAGGAATTAAAAAAGCTCGGCATCAATCTGAACAGTTAGTTACTTGTTTTTTGGAGTGCGCCCGAGGCTAGCCGCAACGGATTAGACGCCTTCCTCAGATCGCGCGAGTCATAAACGACAAATTCACGGTTAGCGAACGCTGGTTTCACGTCGGCCAGTTCATGTGAGCGCCTAAGTACGAAATAATCGACCGGCAGCGACAGCATGCGTTCCATCCGCTGCGGCGAGAAGGACTCCTGCATCGTCTCGTGCCATCGATCCCACCAGTCGTTTGCGAACGACTCGAAAAAATTTAGCAAGCTACCGCTTCGCCAGTCGACCCACAATGCACGCCGCGATTCGCCTCGAAATATTCCTGGGTAGAGATCGCGCCCCGCATCCGGAAACAAAAACATCGAGCTGCCCCAGGTGTTTGCTTCCGCCCAATCCGCAACGTCAGCGATCTCGTTTTCATGGATGGCACGGGTATTTCCAAGGCGGCACACTGTCGCTCCAGCAAACATTGCCAATAGCGGGATGATGAGAACAAAGCGGTGTGCTTTCCTTCCCTGATGTTGAATTAGCAGGTAAACAGAGAGACCGGCGAGCACAAGTGAGAAAGCCAGTTCGGCCAAATGTGCCGGACTCGAGACTCGCAATACGTCAAGAATCCGGGTTTGAAACGGAATCGCAAAGACGACAAAGAACCATACAAAGGTCTCCCATTCTCTTCGCTCCAATGCTGCACGAACGCCAGCAATGCTAGACGTTAACACCGCCATTCCAGCAGTAAATATCAATTCTCTTGCCGGTTGGATCTGAGGAATCAGCGTCCAGCGCAATTTCTCTAAAAAGAGAAATGACACCGGTATGCTAACGATACCGAATAGGGGCAGTGCGATGAGGAACCATCGCATTTGGCGGTTTAGTATCGGCCAAATCCTTGCGGTTGCCCACATCCCGCAGAGCCAAATAGCCAGGTAACTCCAAATCTCTTTCCCCGCCCATAGGGAGACCCATGCGCTACTTGACCAATAGCGTTGAAGATCCGCAACTCGCGCCGGCAGCTTTCCGAAAACTGCCTGCGATTCCACAACTCCCGGCTGTAACTGGGCAAGATTTGCCAGCAAAAGAGCAAAGACAAACAGCGACGTAAGAACTGGCCGAAATAGTGGGCGCAGGTCGCGATCAAAAATAGCTGCCAAGACAATTACCAACCAAAAACTGGCTGCAATGGGTATGTCATAAAGCAACGCCAGGCCACCCGCCAAGCCAGCTAGGAGAGGCTTTCCCCTTGCGAGCAGGCCCATTCCGAGAAGAATGAGTCCCACGGCGAATCCGTACGGTAAAGGTTCTCGCTCCACCAACGCCACTCCGGGACCGGCCAATGTCGCACCTAAATTAAGCAGCGCCGCAACGAGAAACGAAAGTAAATCGGAGAGCCCGACTGCCCTTGCAAGCAAGAAAGCACCGAACACGCTCGCTGCGCGCCAAATAAGCTGCTGAATTACCAATGCTGTCTTGAAATTTATTCCTGGGATTTCGCGCAAAGAAAGAGTAACTTCGTCATAAATCGTGTACTTAAGATGAGGGTGCGTGGCAACCAAGTCGCGAGACAGATATCCCGGGGCGTCAAGCCGCTCGAGCATAGGAACATAGACTTGTGTTTCACCGCGCAGGTAACTATGACCGGGGAAAACTGCAAATTCGAAATAAGTTACCAGCGCGATTCCTACGGATAGGAGAAGCGCTCGCCGCATCTATTGTGCTGGAGTTTTTTCCAATTGCTGTTTAGCCCAGAGGCGGTTCGGATCGAGCTGTACGGCGCGCTGCAAGGCTTGTCTCGCTTCAGAGTTGCGGTTTGATTTCCGTAAAGCTATTCCTCGCCAAAGATAGGCTTCGGCTAAATTGTGGTCCAGCGATATTGCTTTATCGAAATCTTTAAGCGCGAGATCTACCCCACCGCCCATTGAAGGTGGCAAATAAAAATTTCCAACACCGCGGCTCACGTATGCAAGCGCAAGTCCATTGTCAAGTTGTATGGCCTTGTTGATTTCATCGCGAGCGCACTGTCCGTACTTGAGACTTCCGAAAACGGGATTGGCAGGAATCACTTGGCCGCAAAGTTCGCCTAAGAGACGATGGTATTCGGAATTCGCTTCGTTGAGAGAAACAGCTTTCTTCGCTGCCTCTACACCGGCTTCAGCGAGTTGCTCAGCTTTCTTTTTATCGCGCCCTTCAATCGCGACCTCTGCGGCATACGAGTACGCGAGCGCCGTTCGGTATTGGTTTTCGGGCAATTGCGAATTTGCGTGCGCAGCTTGCTGGTATTGCGAGATCATGCCTTCGAGCGCCGCCAAATCCTGGCGATCCCTTGCTTCCTCCAAATCGCTTGTAGAAATGCTTGGTGGGGACGCCAGCATTGAAATTGAAAAAATCCATGCCGGCGCGAGAAACAGGCGCAGTACTTTTATCGACATCAGCCTCCATTGTAAGGAGGCCGGCCCTGCCGCTACAGTTTCAAAATTCTGCGCTGGCCTATAAGAAAGTAAAACCCGAGCGCCACGAGCAAAAGGCCATTCGCGACCATCATCGCCGGCGCAGATGTTTCTTTGATCAGCAAACCCGATACAAGACTGCCGAAGGGCATGCCGCCCCGGAATGCAACGTTGTAGACGCTCATCACTCGTCCGCGCATTGCGTCGCTCACCCGCAGTTGGACCAAAGAAAGATTAAAGGCAAATACGATCATGAGCGATGCACCTGCGGCAAATACGAGCAATGTGCTCAGAACGAGATTCCTCGAAAATCCGAATCCCGCAATCAAAATGCCGAGCAAGAGCATGACCAGCAGTGCTCGCTTCGCTTGTCCGATACGATTCTGGGTTCCTGCCACAACGAGCGCTCCTATGACCGATCCGGCCCCGGACAAGCACAGAAATAATGTAAAGGTGTTCGCATCCCCGTGTAGTACATCGCGCGCCATCACAGGCAGGAACGTGATTAGAGGAAAGGACAAGAGAGTTAGAAGGAATGCGAGCGCGACCAGGCTCGCCATCCCTTCCTGACCCCATATAAACCGTAGCCCCTCGTGCATGCTCTCAAATACCGAGATTTCTTTGCGCTCCGGAACAAAGTGCACCCGGATCATGAGGAGCGCAAAGATCACGGCAAGAAACGAAACTCCGTTCAACGCGAAGCACCAGAACGCCCCTAACTTAGTCAGTGCAATACCGCCTAACATAGGGCCAAGAACACGCGCCAGATTGAATTGGATAGAGTTCAACGCGATTGCGTTCGGAATATCTTCTTTGCTAACCAGCGTGGGAATCAATGCTGAATAAGCTGGTCCGCCAAATGATTGCGCCAACCCCACAGTGAACGAGAGGCACCATATATGCCAGACGCGAACAATGCCTGTTTCGACCAGCCCGGCGAGCAAGAATGCACACATCATCTGTACTACTTGCGACGCTAGCAGAAGATTTCGCCGGCTCTTACG